>JGI24158J21664_10009408_pt1 | contig 13040 bp, 12 predicted proteins | sample Ectturendosymbi3_FD_21664 | JGI IMG/M metagenome (IMG submission 21664) | reverse complement strand
CGGGAAACTGTAGAGGGTGTAGGCCTCCGTGCTTTTGCAATTAGATCTTAATTCGGTATTTAAGGTGGCGGCGCTGCAAAACACATTGGTTCTCCGACACACGGCTGGGTTGCGGTGATTCAAAGTCTTTCAGTCATTTCAAAATCCTTGTCAGTTTCCTTGATGCGTTGGCCAGTTCGCTTTACGACGTGTTTTATCAATGCCTGGCGAAGACACGCTTGCTTGAACTGAATGCAGTGCGCCCAGAAAAGAAGTACGGTTTTGAAAACTCTGAACACATCTTGCACATACTGCACATGCAGTAGCTTCGAAATAAGTTAACGTAGAATGAACACTCAAGACTCGCAGAAGGGCAGCCAACGATCGCAAAAACGCCCCTCACAAGAAATGGATGCGCTTGTATTGGTAAACCCGCTGCAGTTCCGTCACCAGGTGGCATCAGCAGGACTTGTGCCGCCAACTCCGAGGCTTGCCTGTATCCCAACGGGTTGAGGAAGACCAAAGCCGTTTCTGGATAATCAAACAAAAGCGAAGATACGCCATTTTTAGTATACGAAATATAAAATATATGATTGACGAATTACGTCACCGTGCAATCGGCGCCTCTAAGTTTCCGCGTTGAAACCGGTCACTTGTGAGTGAGCGCAAAAGAAGAAAAGGGAGCAGAGAATGCAAATCCACTTGACACGTTCCACAAGCTCACTCTGGGCGAAGGCGGCAGTGCCGGTCACAGTGCAAATTCTTGTCGACTCCGGGGCAAACACGATCTTGTGCTGTAGCAGGCGCTTCATAGTCACGCCGTCTCCTTCGAAAAACACCTGCGTGCTAAAAAACGGTGAAGTCAAATGAGGGAGTGGACAGCCGTGTCACGTTCATCATGCTCGGAGCGGAAAAACCCAACGGATAACTGGCAAGTTCTGTCAAGGTCTCAACTGAATGGCGATAAATCGCAATACAGGCGAAGATATATTATTTTGAAGCTAAAAAACGTGTTCTGTTCGCGTGTGCAGAGCTTTCGTTGGTTTTCGCCCTGAACTTGAACATGTTTTTGCAGCACGTCATCAGTCTATTGCGTCGCGACGTTGCAGCGGGCAAACAGGTCGCAATGCAACAGCACATGCGAAGAGTTCATGGGCTTTCAAAACCTGCGAAGACTTAGTTCCTTTTTGAAACAAGTTTTCCAAGATTGTACGAAGCGATAGGACAATTGCAAGGGAACAATTGCATGACAAGGCAGCTTGAGGTTGTCGGGGTTTCACGATGTCTATTTATCTACTGTTACCGAAACGGAACCTCACCGTGACAGCGGAAACAGGCGAATTAGGAAGGTGACACCGTCGGTCATCACTGTGGACTTTTTTATTTGAAAACACATCCACGACCGCAAGCCTTCGTCACTGCCCTGTGTTTATTAATTTTTCGTTGTGGTTCTTGCGGATCCTATGTTAAGGTTTTGTAGAGTCGATGCTGAGTTGAAAGTATCCCCAAACGCTTCAAAGAACTAGGCCAGCCTAGTTGTTGTATGACCACTGGTCTTGTCTCCCAGGTAAGACCCTCAACAGACAGATTGTAAAAACGCAAACATTTTAAACAGTGAAAACGGGCGAAAAGCTGAGCAAGCAAATAATAAAAGCTTCACCTCATAAATACCAAATGCTCTACCTCATATTAGCTTTGCGCAAAATGGACAATAAGATAGGAAAGGGGTTCGGTGGGAGATAGTTGTGTGCAAGCAGCAGGCTTTCGTAGAACTCCCTGAACACCTCGTTGATGTGGATGTCGACGCAGTACTGCATCATCGCCGTATGTGACGCAACCTCTTTCGGAACTGGCAACGTCATGGCGTTGGCTTTTATGTTGATCTCTGCGACAAACACGACAAGAGATCACTGACACGCATGCGATATCCGCAGCGCCTCTTGCAGAAGTATCGTTTAAAGTGCAACAGCTCTGAATAGGATTGCACGTTAGCAAGTATAGTGCAAAACGATGGACATAAACCATCAAAAGAAAAAAAGATGAAGTTGCTAGAGCGCTTCCTGTGTTTGATACAGGCCCAAATTCAATATGGATGCCCTGAGGAGGGCAAGCTAACGAATCCATGATCCATGTGATAGAATTCAATCCACACACTGCAAACGATGCTGAGGCATGTGTGGGGTGTGATCGGTCGACGTGGTGATGCTGACGTAAATGACAAGGGAAGACTTGTGCTGCAACCCGGGTTGCGGAGTAGGAGGTAAAATGTCCGACCATTCCAAAATTTCCGACTCCGACTCCTTCGCATAACATGAATGAAGTTTGGCTGCCAACAATTTTGTAGCCAGTAAAGCAGTGAACTGAAATCGTGGTACACNGCAAGAATTCTCAGTTTCCATAAAAATTTCAAAAGAAACTGTACCATTTCAACAGACACGAGTAAGGATTCCTACCTTAGGAGTGCAATGTATAAAATGATTCAAATTGGACTTCTGGAGTCGGCTCCTAGTGATCTTAGGAATCCTTTAAAGACCAACTAGGCTTAAACGAATGTGCACGACTAGGAGCTCCTAACGAACAAAGTGGGAGGTCCTGGTGGACACTGCCTGTTTCGTGAGATACCGGACTCCGGACTGCGCATCGGACGCAGAGGTGAAGTGGCAGCTGTTCAAAGTAGCTGCAAACTCATCCGTTGTTCGGGTATGTGGATGTGAACGGCTCGGTGTGGCGCTAATGGCAAAAAAGCTACCCTGCGACAGGCTGGCAGAACCAGGTGAAAGATGCTATTCGTGCAAAGAGAATAACCAGGCTTGGCTTCAGAGCAAAGCCGACTCTTCTTGGCACTCGCGGTACGCCCCTGAGAAGCACGACTATAGACGAGCACTGCTTCGGTCGCGGTTCATCTGCTCAAGTACATCAAGTCCCGAATGTCTTGGCGAGAACTGGTACAGCATAAACGTTGAAAACTGATGTGAAGTGCGATGAGCTTTGGAAGGATTTCGGAATTGAACTGGATTTCAATCACTGGCAGGCCAATAAAATGTTCTGGCAAACTACCCGACGTCTCCACTGCAAGAAGATCTCATATTGCTGGATCCGTCAAAAATCGAAACGGTGCCTTACTTAGCAATGAGGACATACTTAGCAGACAGAGATTATATTTCAAAGGGTGTCCGCTGTCCATTCAAAATAGACCTGTTCATAACAGACCACTCACAACATGTTTTTTTTATTCGCTAAGACATCTCGGTCATTTGTCCCATAATAGTATTAAAACTCGCCGTAACAGTCTATATTTTCGGACATTATGACCGAATTGACTTGTCATTTTTTTCGGTCGTTAAAAAAATTCGGTCCATGACTCGAAACAGACCTGTTCATACAAACACGTTCATACCAGACCCGGAACTACCCACGCTCACCACCAAACCAGATGGTGGCATTTTTATTTTCTAAAAAATATTTAACCACAACATAAGCGAAAGAAAGTTCTCCAGTACCACTTGACATCAAAGTACACACGACCGAAAGATAAATGATATGTTCGAAACTAGCCCTGGATCCTCAACAGCAGGGCATGTCTTGATCGTCGGTAGGCACAAAAGCTGAGCTTCAACTTTTATCGAAAACCTCGCTGCTGTTTAGAAATGAAACAACAACTTTCGTTCAATGAGGCAACTTGCATCAACCACCCCCGGGAGGACACATATTTTAACGTACTTTATTAAAAAAAGATTGACATCTAGTTACTGTAGACAGCAGAAGCAACTGCCTTGATAAAGCAACACAGTAGCGAAGCAGCATGCTTCATCGTCAAAAAATGTCTATCGCAATTAACAATGTATAGCTTACTCATCGCATCCACGATTCGCCAGGCGCTATTCTTCACCCCGTGATCGTACAAAGCTGGCCCGAGGGCTGGGGGGTTCTGGGGCACAACACCAGGGTGCGCGCCGTCGAGCTGCGCTTTCATGGCCTGCGTTGTCGAAACGTTTGAATTAGTCAATTCGAAGTTTAACATCGGAGAATGACACGTTGTCGCAGAACATAGCACATTTCTCGTTCATTGTGAAGATTAACAATGGCTCAACGGCTTCGTTGACGCCGTTCGCCCTACATTTGCCATATATGGGTGTGTCTTTACTGCATCACGCCCTCCAGTCAAACTAAAACAAATGCAAGCATCTGGCAACTTGAATTCACAAAATAAGAACGTTCACAAAAAAGTCCAAGTCCCCTAAACATGGCACCCAACAAGCAAACGACCAGCAGCAAGTACTGTACTTCTGCTTACAACAGAAACGTAAGGACTTTTTTTCACGATCGGAAGAAAATAACCTGAACCAGTGCGTGCTTTTTACCTTAATAGCGGGACAAGACTGCAGCGCGTCGTCCGCAAATCCCAGTAAAAGACACGACGCAGCGTCGGCCAGGTGTCGCAGATTGGTGGCGCGCACTGTCGAGTGGGGGGGAGCGGTCTGGTCCGACCTGCCCAGAGTATTCTTCACCATGTGCTTCAAAGACATGGTCTCTGTCGATCGCGCCGATCTGGGTCAATACGAATTACTTCCCGTCACACCAAGGCAACAAATGAAACTAAAGGGACAACGTGTACTTAAACCGAACGGTGCTGGTAAAATCTGTTGAGTTAACGAAATCAGTTACTGTGCTGAAAAAAAACTTGTAACAAGAAGTACTCGCTGGACACGTGCCAAGGTTGTTTCAGAATTTTCAAAATTGCAGAAATGTTCCAGAAGAACTCTATGCGCCGTAAAACCTAGTATGGCGATGATTATTTCGATAAACTCAGTCAAAGCTATTTACTTCGTTTAAAAAAAACAGTAGTTTTCAGGATTGATCTCGAATCAAATCAACAGATTAACGATATCCAGCTAGTTTTAAACACGCACACACTAAATTCAATCAACGCCTTCACGCGGTATCCAGACACAAGCGAAAATATCGAGTTTTAGCTTTCCACGTTTTACAAAATTATCACAAAACGATCTAGTGATTAAATCAACGCGCATGCACAAAATCGGCGGACACAAAAATGAAGAAACTTTTCATGACAAACATTTTCGACGTCACCAACGAAATTCAGGTACAGCTCAGCGGACCGGAAATGACGCTTACAGCTCCGGGCTGACGACATTCAGCAGTCTGTCCTTGTACTTTCCCACCATCCGGTCCAGCACAAGCGAGAGTGCGTCGTCGGAAGCGGCGACCAGCTGCTCGATCGGCGGGTGGTAGAACAAGGCCGACCTCAGCTCAGCTCCAGTTCCGCGAAGTAATCGACAAATCTATTGAAGAGAGGACGACTTAAGTTTTCCACATTCTTGCCGTGATGTGATGCGTCTTGAAGAGCGTAAAGTAAAGTGAAACAGCTTCGCCGAATTTTGTTGAAAGACCGCAAAACCAAACGTTCTACGCCTCCCGTTATGTACCGTGTTTTTTATAACGCGTTTTAGTCAACTCAGAATAAAATTCTTCTGGACGTGACCGTAATGAAACAAGAGGTTTCTTAAAACACGAAAACAGGAACGCACGAGCGGTCACCTTACGCAAGACGATAGTTGAACAAAAACACCTTCATAATAAGTTACGCCACCTGGATAACGATGTCTTGTTCCACCGCCTTCGAAAACGACGTCGTGCGAGTTTGCGCCAAGTTCACCAGAAGCATGTAGTGTACCATCGAATGCGTATCTTTTTCTGGTGTAAGACTAGCTATCTTCATTTGCAACGCCTAAAGCAGTAACAATAGCTTAAAGGTTACCGAGTTCTTGATCGCACTCACATCTAACAAGATGCACAGCGCTTCGCTTAAAAACCGCAGCAAGTTAAAATAACGCTTTCTTTTTACAGTCCACGACAGTGAAGTTGAAACAAACTGGCAGTGCTCTCTCAACGGGCGAAACTAATGCTTCAAAACATACCCAAATTTTTAACGTTTCCTTTCTGCAAGCCAAGCATTCAAAACACACAAGGAAGAATTATTTTTATTTTATTTTCGCTTCGATGATATGTCCCTAAAAGATAACCCTTGCAACAGCAGAGCCTCCCAACCCCAAAACAAGCACGAGACATCTGTCAAACACGGAGTCCAACACCTTGGAAGGTGAAATACTACTTGCTTAGATATACTACCTCAACGACCCGGGTCAGTACATCGGGCTGCGTCGGATTGACCTTGCCCCTGTGCTTTCTTCCCGTCGTAGAGCCTTGCGCGTCCGAAACGTAGTATTTCTGGAAGGTGGTGACGTAGAGCTCCGCGGCGCTGCGGTCGAGGAACAGTCCTTCGTGAAGAGCTTGGTAGGGAAGGGTGGCGACAATCAGTTTTGGAGGAGATTTGCTAAAAATTTAATAGCAAAACAACCAAATGAGATTTACTGTTAGAACAACAACTCACGATCGTATAAAACCTTTCGTAAGACTTCAGAAAACCAAGCTCGTTTGAGAAGGGCGATTGTGTTTCTCATAACGTTTCTATTGAAACAATCAAAATTTGCGCACACAAAACGTTCTTGCTTTCAACATGAATGTTAAAGTCACACTCACTCTACAAGTTACATGACCAAAATGTGAAGCTTCGTCAGCAGAAGCTCAAATCCAAAAATGTGCGAACAACTCCGTCAGGCGTTTTGTCTGTAGATCTACTTCAATGAAATGGGCCTAATTCGCCACCGATTCGTTCGAGCTACTTCGAACATGACGTATACATGAAGTATACGGTGAGCAATTTAGTGATTACGTAGCTGTAACTTGTCAGTGGTTAGTGCATTTTTGGCATTGGTGCTGATTAGCGACTGTAGTTGCTACACCGCAACAGGGGTGGGCCATTTGTGTCCCGCTCCCGCCCCAGGGTTTACAGTGGCCCGCGGAGGCATTTTGGAAATAAATCTTCAAATCTGAAACTTCCTTCAAATTATCGCCGTACGAAGCGGATCACAGTGTGACTTCTAACTTATCACGTTATGACTTCATCAGAGGTTTATCTCACTGAATTGCTTACACTGGATAAAGTGCAGTTGCACAAGAACATTTATAACGAAACCTTTTATGTGTACTATTATGTTTCTTTATTATTTAATTATTTTACGATCAAATTAGAAGGTACAGCCCTCCACTTAACGCAGCCTTCTCGAAGTGTCCTCAGAAACAAATTTGGCCACCCCTGCCGTAATAAACTCGATGTATCCTGCATTTTTCGATAATGCTTTGAATTAATGGTTCATACGGGTGGGGCTTCCGTACACTGGGTAGGCTGACGGTAGCCAGGTATGTAAAAATAATAAAATAGAATTGGTAATGCTAGACAGTCGACATACATCTCGTTACACCTAACAAATGCATCGCAAAGAGGAGCTACACGATAAAACGACAGTAAATTTGAAATCTATCATCGCTACATTTTCTTATCTTGTGCAAACATGCTGCAATCTCTAATCCCACTCAAACGCGCGCCGAATGCAATTTTCAAATTTGCTTCAGCGTTGTAATTGCCTGACAGGCTTGAACTTACCTCGCAGCGTTTCCTCCAAACTGCCCTTGTGTTTGTAGAAACATCAAGTAGTAGGTTTTGTTGGCGGGGATCAAAGTCCTCGACGCAGACGACTTCGAAGATTGGCTCAAAACGCAGCTGACCTGAATTCGCTTCTTCGACGTGACAGCGTTCACTAAAGCGCTCTGCAGTTCGGTGTCCTCAGTCGGGCCAGACAGCAGTGCGACCAACTCCGAACGTGGCCATGTTTTCGTAGTCCAACCTTGCTCGTCTTCGATGGGTACGGTCAAATCTAAAAGAAAAATTTGGCCATTTTAAAACGCTCGTACGTTCACTTTCGAATCAGAAAGGCTCCTTGCTGCTCTCAAACACTGAGCCATGACTGAGACAACTTGATCAGACGTCCGAAACAGTCCAAGCAGTGATAGATAAAACCACACAGGGCGTAGCGTTTCGTATCGTCAATTTAATGGAACAAAACAAGAAGTAATAAAGAGTGCTGTTTCGAGAAGCGCTCTACGTTGCAGTGCCAGAGAAATCCGAAAATACGCTCATGACAACAGCAGTGAAACTAATGATATGTCATGGCGCAAAGGCCACGCCGTTTGTTTTGGTTTGACCAAAAAATATCACTGGACCACGACCAATTCATGGCGAGGGCATGGTCAGGAGGAAACGAATGCCTCGGTTGGCGATACAGCTTGCAGAAGAACATAGTGTTGCTTCGTCATAACATACAACACGTTATTGACACCAAAAACATCCGCTCATACCACTCAGGATTTTTCCTGCGTAGCTATGCTCTTGTAGCAGATTACCACGATCTGTCACTGCTATGTCCGGCTACAATCGTGTTATCTTCACGCAACTTGGCGATTTTATGGCAACTAACCTAACAGCACGTGGTGTTGATTGGAACGGAGATGCTTCAAATCTTCAAAAACTGCATAAGAGAACTCTTTCGCCGCCACAAGATAATCCGAACCAGTAACGATGATCGCAACTTTAAGCTCAACGTTCATCCAATCTTGGTAAAATGAGTTGTTGAAAACACAAGGACCAGCTAAAGATACCACGACTGATATCTGAAACAAGATCAAACTTAATGAAGAGGTTCTCGCAAGGCGAAAAGATACAGAAATGCTGTTGTTGCACCACACTTGGACAACTATAATGTTTTTAGCTTTTCTAAATTAGATTAGAATTAAAATTAGAGCTAACTCAGATGTCGCAAATTAGATTACAATTAAAATTAGCGGATTTGCGAGAATCATAAATTGAACTAAAATTAGAATTAGAATTACATTTGCTCAAATCAAAGCAACTTTAATCCAAGTTCCATTCATGCCCAAATGTGGATTCATTCTCATAGCCCTAAGCACGAGAATAGCAGAGATTCGTACGCCAAGATGGCGCGTTTCGCGCTGCACAATTCGCCTGCATGGCTAATATGGCGTGGTGATTACGCCACATACAACATTGAAGTTGTGACAGCATTAGCAGAGTGAACTTGGTCGATTTGAATCTCAAGTGCTGAAGGTCGTTGGTTTGGCTCTCTCTTTAGTTGGCTCAGGGCAGGGACGTCGGAACAGCGGTAGGGCAGTAAAAAAGTTGAGGGCAGTGTAAACTTATAAAAAACAAAAAAAATTGTTATCAATATGCTTGTTTCTGTTCAGCAACAATGTTGACCTCAAAAATAACAACATAAATTATAGAAAACCATTCTGAATTTTCTGGGTGCGCGAATAGCTGCACTACATTTGTTTCAATTCAATCTTGACAAACCATGCAATTACCTAAGATGCTGTTGTGATAAAGGCACCTCGGCCCCCGTTGCCCCCCTGTTAAAAGGTCAGGGGGGCAATGCCCCTGTCATGCCCTTGCTCTCCGGCGTCCCTGGTCTCAGGGCGACGCAGCAAAACTCCTTCCGATGGAGCCGATGTCGCTGTCATACCCAGGAGTTGTCAAACAGCAGCCTTCAGATTAGGGAAATGATGTACGTTTTTACAAAACCCTAAAACAGGGGTGTGCGACCCATGGGCCGCAGGTCAAAAGTAGTCCGGGAGCTTAAATTTTGTGGGCTGTGGCCCGCGGAAAGGGCCAAATTTTCAAGCAAGCATTACGGTTTTTGAAAGGTATTGCCAGGGCCGGTTTAAGGGTACGGTAGGCCTAAGGCTGAACAGATATTTCGTTAAATTTGATAAATTTCAGGAGATTTAATCAAGAAGAAAATTGAGGACCGAATTTTTCCAGGGCCTAGGGCTATAGTCTAGTAGCTTTAATGGTTAATCCGGCATTGGGTATTGCCAATCTTGTGTGTGTGGTCAGCGCGTTGTCTAACTCGCAGAGCTTGACACATGCAGCTGTGGGCCGTGGACCAATATGGTTATTTCCATTTGGCCCGGCAGTACTGCATGGTTGTACACCCCTGCCCTAAAACATCACCGCTGACTGACTGTCGTAGCACCTTGATGACTAAATAACTATTGTGACTTCTGCGTGTGAGTGGATAGGCAATGTGATGTAATAATAATCATTAGTAGGCCACGTACTTGGTACTGCAGCTGTGAATGAGAAAAGAAATTGATCAAGTTTTTACTGTTTTCGCTTTTCTGTTATGGGACTGTGGTGCGGCACTTGTGACAATTTCGTTGCATTTTCATTGCATGAGAGTGCATTCTCGTTTCATCTAAAATATCGTTGGACAAATTAGCATTTTTGGCAAAATCGGAAACTAGATTAGAACAGTGGCGGGCAAATAGCGGCCCGCGGGCCAAATGTGGCCCGCCACAGCGTTTTCAGTGGCTTGCGCAAGCATTCACGAAATTCTTCAAATCTGAAATATTCTCCAACTCAACACAACAAACGTTAGTGCTGAGGCTAACTTGAACCGAGATTTGTCTCTATTTCCAGAAGTTATGGCCCTCCGCTGATCGCGGCCTTCTCAAAGTTGCTCCCGAGCCACACTAATTGCCCACCCCTGGATTAGAACTAAAATTACAGCATTGAAGCTTTTAGCGAATTAGAATAGAATTAGCATTACCGTCATTTCGCTCTAATTAATCGAATTAGAAAACTAGAATTATTTAGTTGTCCAAGTCTGTGCTGCACGACGTGAAAAAAAGTGTCACCAACAAAAAGATCCCTCACTTTACGTTTCATGACATTGCTAGAAATTCCGGAGAATTTTGTAAATTTTTTAATTGCTGTGGAAAACCGCAACACTAATTTCACTCGCATTTCCATTAACACAGATAACTTAATCACATAGGAAAAACATATTACTTTTAACAGTGTTTTAGGGACCCGAATCGGGTCCCTAGAATTTCAAATCGGGTCCCTAGAATCTGAGAAAATCGGGTCCCTAGAATTAGAGAAATCGGGTCCCTACAGGTCCACACCAGGTACCTAACATTTTCCTTAAAAAAACCTGCTTTTAACAGTGTGACCTCCTAATACGCGGAACTATTATTAAGCTAGCACCTAAAAACTTCTTTTTAAGGTTCAAAGTTTACTACCGGTATTAGGGCTCATGTGCCAAATCAATTTACTTTTTCAAATTCAAAGCTGCAGCATTTCATTATTTTTCTTCTGAAAAGCTCTTGTACTTTTGTTTTAATTCCAAAGTGAATAACCTGTAATGCGAACTGGCATCGGTGATAAAGAGTGCTCACTTCGAGCATAACACTCACGGCATAGTCCTGACCACAACCAAAAAGCCATCGGTCCATTCGTTTGTATAAGTAATTTTTATCACGTTTAATTTTCAAAAGCGAACTATTGTGGTCTAGCATCCAAACGCGCTTTAAGGATCTCGTTTACAGCAAAGCAATCAGCATACTTCACAAACAACAGACATTAAAAAAACATCCTTGCTGAGTTATTGCTTCTGAACGCAAGTTAATACACAATTTACCGCGTGGTCCCAAATCAAACCGTTTTATCTGCAGAACTAGACATCTTGCAATCAGACCTTAATAAACAAAATTAGCACACCAACTGCCGTTCTGTAAATTTAGCATTAGGGTTTCAAAACCATCCCGGTTTTGGTGGTTCCCGGGATTTAGTGAATTTTTGGTTTCCCGTTTCCTGGTTTTATGGAGATAATTCCCGGTACTTCCCGAGGAAACTCACGTCACCAAGTGGAAAATATAATGTGAAAGATTTTACTTAGAATTTTTTCATTCATTTTAACATCCGCTTTCCTCTCGAGAGTATCACGGGCGCAGCAACTCGAGGAGGTCTAGAAGTACCTCACGGTTTACAGCAACTTCCGATAGCTCCTCTGTCTCCACACCAAAACGGCAACTCCACATCAAGCCAAGTTTTTTACATATTTTGTGCCATGTATGCAGAACTCCCGGGTATTCCCGGGATGGTGTAATATTTTTCCCGCGTTTCACAAACATCAGGAAAATTGAAAATCCTTTTTGTCATGCCCTCAACCATTAACCACAAACATAAACCCAAATGCACCAACCGGGTCAGCTTATATAACGACCAGCAGTAATCAGCCAACAACAAATGATGAGGATTGACCTGTTTCGAACTTCGACGAGTCACTGCTTGGCTTGTAACGGTACATGTAGAAACCATATCCTTGTACGACTCCAAAGTTAGCCAGTTAACGTGAGACACTATGTGCTCCAAACCCCAAGCGACAAAATCTCCCGACGGTGACTTGACACAAGCGAGGATACCGTCCTTTCCTGGAATCGCAGGGCAGTCCAAGCTGGATTGTATGCTTTTCAACGACTGCTTCCTCAAATGAAACCTGAAAAAAACGAGGCAAAATCTCATGAACCGAAAACAGTGCCTTGACTAGAGCTTGGCCGATACGTTTTTTTGGCCAATACGGATGTTTTTCATTTTTCATTGCCGATATTTTTGCATTACTCAAACTACAGCTGAAAGGCATTACAGTATATTTTTTTCTTCAGGCGACATAAACAAAAAAATTATTTCACAAGTTACAATTATGAAAAAGCAGATGATTGTGATAAGTTAAGAAAAGCAGTGTCTGTTTTGCCTTATGAGGCAAAATATACACTCCTGGAGCTATTTTGCCATCAGCCGAACATGACTGGCTGAACTGGTCACATGACAAGTTTGGACAGCATGACTGTTTCAGTTGACTGTGACGTCAGTAAACGGCTTAGTTTGATAGGCAAATAATGTCGTGGTTTCAGTGCTGGCAAGCTGTTAACAGCTTCTTGTTTGCATTGTGTGAACTGTAGTGTAGGCTAAACCCTTGTCTCTTTACGTATTGTACTTTTCACACTTCAACCAACTGTGTTTGACTAAAGATCAAATGTACTCCAATAGGATGGTTTCATCCGTCGTGCCTACTGCAGTCCATAGCAATTTCTAGGATTCACATTAGTGTACTCGAAATCAACAAATGTACAAACAAGAAAACATGTGTTGCGTCTAAGTAGGCCTACTCCTTGTGTGGACATCTGCGCCAGGGCCGTGGGAACCGCCCCCCGCACCCCCCGGCCGGGGGGGCCCCAGCCATGTCTAGGGGCCCCGCCTCAGTTGCAATACTTTTACTTTA
>JGI24158J21664_10009405_pt1 | contig 13043 bp, 7 predicted proteins | sample Ectturendosymbi3_FD_21664 | JGI IMG/M metagenome (IMG submission 21664) | reverse complement strand
GTATATTAAAAAACGCATTAGCTCGCGGCACCCCTGGGTATTGTAAATGGCACCCTAGGGTGCCGCGGCACCCCGGTTGGGAACCACTGCGCTATACCTTCAATATTCCCTACATCACCTTGACGAAGCAACAATGTAGTAGTAAAGCATTATCATACCTCAGGTTTACATCACATCACAGTTATCTGAACTACATTAGTTAAGTCGCACACTTATATACAGGAAAAGAAGATAAGTAGTAAATATGATCATTTTTTGTTAATGTCATGCAACACAGCAGCATGACATGAGCTTCCATTTGNCAGAAAGCANTAAAATTCAATCACTGCAAATGCATCACCATTGTTACTCATATACGGTTTTACAGGCTTCATGGCTTTTTTTAGAATGCTGGAAAATCTGGCGTATGCTTGACGAATTGTCACTGATTGACAGTGCAGTTACTACTTCCCATTTGCCCCATTTGCATTAAGAATTTTTCCATATGCAATCGGTTTGTTCATGCAACTTGAGAATTAGTGCTTGTTTGTCGAAAGCATTGAATCACTGCAGTCACGATGATAGAAACGGTACAGCAAGGGCAACAGCACTAGAGCCGAATGCAGTGTTTACTTCCGCGCTGGGTGCAAGAAGACATTTATACCCTAGGTGCATGCTCTTTTCACGTCGCTGTGCACTTTACCACCAATGTGGGAAATCGTCGCAAAATGATTTAGCTTGAAAATGACCACCCATTACAGATTCCTTGCAAAATCTTTTGATTTTGAATTAAAGTAATACTTCATTGGGATTTCTTGACACTCCAAAGCCTCCCACCTATAGACCCGCTACTGGGTTGCAGTGCAATGTTTTTTATTTTCCCAGATTTTTTTCGATTACACTACTTCCTGAAAAATGGAGTTGCCTTCTTCAATGGATTGCCGACGCCTGAAGTTTGGGGTGGGGGACAGGGTTGCCAGATGACCGGGATTTCACCGTCTTGGTCGGTATTTTACTGCTGATTTAGGGAAGGCCGGTAAAAGGCCGGTATTTTGAAAATCAGTGTCAAAGCCGGTATTTTGAAAACAAATAATTTGCCGCAACTTTAAAAAAACTAACGCCGAGTTTCTCAAATTATAATAACTATAGTAGTGACATTTGTCGGGACAGTTTCTATAGCGAACTTTATTTGCTGCTGTTGGTGCAATCCTTTGTGCGATTGTGACGTCACACACACATCGAAATGCAGTGATCCAACCAAAATACGGGCAAATTACTTGAAGCAGTACTCTTCCTCTGTTTTGTCTATGCCGCTCAAGAATTGCGACAGAGCTTAAATCTGGCACTGTTGACAAAATGGCCGGTATTTTTACAAAATGCATCTGGCAACCCTAGTGGGGGACCTACTTACTATCACGGACCGCATGAATCGCAGAATATCGTTGGCGGGTCGCAAAAATTAATTTTATTTTAAAGTTCCACCTCTTTTTTTCAAAGCAAACTAAGGACTTCTCTTCATTTACTGTCTACGTGTCTAATTGTTGAGGAGTTTCGTTTCGACGTGATGTTGTGTTCTAAATTGGTTAACGAACTTTCTGATGCGAGCCATATTAAATGTTCACGCGGCCAGCCAGCAGATTCCCCACCACTGCGTTCATTCTTGAAAACCGGTTTAAAGACATGCCAGTCACACCAACTGTTATAGCCCTGTGTTGTATCATTTCACTGTACAAAAATACACAGTAACCGGTATCTAATCACATAAAATCGTATTCGTAGCCCTCCCCCGTGTCAGAGTTGTCCAATGAAAACTCAAAAGATTACGCCAATGAAAAATCCAGTTATTTAACCATTAACACTGTGCCCAATGGTGGACCTCGGCCCAATCATGGGCCATTCAGTACTTTTTATTGGGCGGCGCAACACTTGTTATGGGCCCTGTTTCCTGCGCCGGTCGGGTGGGATCAAACGTGGGCTACTTTAATAACTATGTAGAACATTGGTTGTTTGATTTTAGCACGGCACTGGCACTAGTGTTGTCCTTACAGGGCAGGTGTCGCCAACTAGTCATACACCAGGAACCACATTTATTGCTGTGTCACCTTAAAGAGTCACATGATACATATGGGCACACATGAACATCACCCCATCTCTTCCTCACTCAAACACATACTTTTTCTCAGCTAGATTTGTCGTAAATACCACACACCAGCATGACAATGACGGAACTTTACAAGCCATTTATTGTTATGCATGTTATTTAGTGGGACTTCTGTAATTGCATAAGACCCACATGAAACCGGGCAAAGAACCCCGGGTTAGGCACGCGAGTTATAGGGTTTATTACATTACCATAGCATCAGTGGCGGATCCAGCCAGTAAGTTTAGGGGGGGAGATTTCAGTGATATTTGGCAGTCAAGTCTCATTACCGGTTCACTACTGTAAGAGACATGAAGTATTCTTGACAACACTGCTGTGACAAAACAATGGAAGACAAAATGGCCCTATATCGGGAATGTTGTTTTCCGAATTGTACAACATCATGGTGAACAAAGTTACTTTCGGAGGTTTTAGGGTGGGCGATCGCCCCCCCCCTGGATCCGCCCCTGCATAGCATTATTGCTATGTTACAGATAACTCAATACAACGTAAGTTTGAAATTGGGCCCTCAAAAAAACACGGACTTTTAATTACCACTGAAAGGGCATGGGCGTCCGCAAGGGAGCAAACGATCATTCACCCCCCACTTTTGGAAATTGGGACTAAGAACCAAAAACGTGTAGTAAACNTCAAGTCAGGAGCTTAATTCCGGTTACTGTGACTTCATTCTTGCATTGACAGTTTATTTGCCGGTATGACACGCACAGTGCACAAGAGCCAGGTTCACTGTCCTGGTGTGGCGCAGTTATGCGTTTTCAGTTCACGCATGTCCCCTGCTTTGCCTATTTGCAGAGGCAAGTTGCAAAATTTGCGTGCAGGTTGTTCTACTCTTGGGCTTTATTGCGTAACAATAACATGGCAACGAATCTTCACGTGTTCACTTCAAGTTACGGCAGTAAGGTGTGGTAAACGCATGTAATGCAGGGAGATAGCCGCATGCAAGTGTTGAACGCAAGTAATGCAGGGAGACAGTGAGTTCGGATAGCAGATAGCCACGTACTTTCACAGCCTACTATGTGAAAAGAATCATGATGAGCAATGCCGGATTTACCTGTAGGCTATTTAGGCTTAAGCCTAGGGACTCAAGATTCAAGGGGCCTTAAAAACGGGTACGCATAGTCAATGGCTGGTATATGATCATTTAGATTAAACTTCGTCAATAATTTATGTCTTAATTATTATTCACGAAATTTAGTTTTATGCAACTTTCGTGGTGATAAAGCCAGAGTCTTCCAACGAGTTACCATGAAGCCATGACGGTTGGTCAAGCCGCATGCCAACTATTGTGTCGATATACTCAAAGCACGCTGTCTGCGTCCTGCGTTTGCTGAATCGTACCGATTGTTGCGTGTGGCTCTATCCAGAGAACTTGTGGCTGTTCATGTTTGAGATGCATCTGATCAGTGGCATAACTGACGGGTGGCAGGGATGTGAACCTCCCTCTCCTACGAAGCTAGATGTAAATACCGGGCCCCAAGCTTGTATTTTGGCATTTACTATTTTTTTGGTTTCAGTATATTGATTTTTGCGTTTTTCGGAGTGTTTTCCGGTGATTTCGGGTTTTTGTATAGCCGTTCAATACCGTATTTGCTATTGTTTCTCAACTATTTTCTGAGTGTTAGCCAGTGGGCTCTTTTCAGCTACGTGTCCCCCTGGTTCAAACCTCTAGTTACGTCACTGCGCCTGATCAAAGCAAGAATGTACTGCAGATAAGAGCTATGTGTAGGGCTAGCAGCAGAATCCTACAATAAAAACATAGTTGTTTCTTAGGTGACTGAGCAAAACAGTAGTTTTGTCAGCGTTTGTATCGCATAAAGCTCGACTGTTATTTGTAGATGTGATTTTTTTCAGTTTAATTTTCTTCAGTAAAGTCATTCAGAAACCAGCTTGCTATTGAGTACTTGAGTTAGTTTGTACTGCTCCCATGCTAAGCAAATCAGAGATCTTGATGAGCTTGAACAACAAGCAAAAGCAACTTTGCCAACTGGCAACCGCAGAACTTCCCCAACGAGACAGGGAAACATAAAAGAATGACAAAAGCACGTTTGGGTCTGATGCCTTAGATTAGCGGTTCTTAGTTCATGCAACCACGCGAAGCCTTATTTCTTAGCTTGATGGTCACTAACTGCTCAGGCGAAAGGTCCTTTACAATATTCAAAAGAAGAAATGAATTAAAGATGATTTCAACAATTCCGTGCAATTGAACGCTTTTGCGTCGAAGGCAGCAACAAGCGGAGTGATCGTGGGACACACCAGTTATGATTTAGAGTTTTTTACTGACAGTACCTTCAGAGCGTCATTTTCGAATTTTATCAAATTGATTAACGCTTTCCATTTTTTTCCTCGTAACAACAGGAGAAGCGGCCTCACAAGTCGATTAGCCTAGTGCCTCGCATCAGTTAAATCCGGCCCTGATGATAAGTTTGAAAAATCCATTGTTAATGTGAGACTGAGTGCTGTTTAAAAGTCAGCAAAGACAAGCAAGGTTATATTGAGAGGGTGGTTGATTGCTTTGGACGAGATCTTAGACGTTTACACCTCTTGCTGTCTATAAAACGAAACCCGTTTTCAGCACAGAATCAAACACTATGATCTTACAGAGTATATTTTTCGCCTACAAAGTAGGCATCATTATCTCTTATTCAAATAGATGCTCTTGTTTCTCAGTGATGCTGGCAGCTCTTGCTAGGTAAAATTAAGACAAAATCATGGTTTTGTCAAAGACCGTGGCAATTTGCTGCTTTGTAAATAAGTACCCTGCTTGAGAGATCTGCGTATAGTCTGTTTTGTAACTTATCGCAATATACGTGGCTGATCCTGCCAACGAAGTGCATTTGTGACTATTGTCGTAAAATGCAGCAATTTCTTTTTATGTAGAAAAGGTGAAGCGCTTTGTGAATGTCCGTTTGCATTGCATTGCCAACAACCTGAAAAGGATAAGTAAAATGTCGACGTTGCCGCCCCTGGAAAAATTTCTGCAGACGCCCATGGAAAGTGGGCCTAGGGCCATTCTAACCAAAGTTTGCCGATCTGCTGCACGCAATACTGCTGAACGCTTGAACGGAGCTTCAGCAAGTTGAAGCTAATCAAACCGTTTCACAGATCAACTATAACTGATGAAAGGCTAACAAATCTGGGAATGATATCTATTGAAAGTTGAAACTGCTAAAATATTAGATATGACTGAGTTGACAAAAACATTTGCATTTGTGAAAACTTGGAAAATGTCATTTTACTAGTTTGAAATATAGCAAATGCTGACGTCTGCCTTCTGTGTATATTTTGTTGATGCTGTAGAAACATGTTTTTATGAATATATGTTAAAACAAGTTTGGTTTTTGTTTATATAAGTATGTGTTAAATGCAATATATTGTATATTGGGGCCCAACGTCTAGGCTCGGGGGGACGGGGGCAATCACCTAACGCCGGCCCTGAACGCTACTTACAACAGGGTTTGCGTTGTTCAGATTTAGATTTACCATACGCGTTGGCACATTGTGTTTTTGCCGATGTATACAGGTGATGATTTTGCCGATGTATACAGGTGATGGTCGCAACTGCACAACGATCGACTTTTGCGAATCCAGTCCATGTGAACAAAACTGCCAACCGATCTTTAACGGGTTCAACTGCTCCTGCAATAGTGGTTACCGCGTAAACTCCTCCAACACTTCTCAGTGTGACGACATAGACGAGTGTTCTGAGGGCAATCCCTGCTCTAACTTCCCGAATTCGTTTTGTTCCAACAGTGTAGGAAACTACAGGTAGACTCTATGGCTTTCAAGCGTTCGTGCGGTAATTTTGGTTAGTTGAATTTTAGTGACTTGCTTTTGCTTAACCAATTCCAGCTGCAACTGCCTTGATGGCTACAATAAGAATGGTACTTTTTGCGTCGATGTGGACGAATGTGTAGATGGTTCCCACAATTGTTCAAGCGCTACATCTACTTGTGAGAATTCGATTGGGTCGTTCTTCTGCAGATGCAAAAGCGGTTATCAATGGTAAGTAACAGTATTCACAGTTCCTGTAGCATTTTAATATGACTTGACTAAAACGAACAGTTTTTAGATATTTGCCAAAATTATGTTTTTTGGCCATAACGTTTGAACCACAAACGTTAGGTGACCAATCAAGGGCTTTAACGATGCAGATTTTCGCCTAGTTTGATATAGGAAAAACAAACAAAAATTGTCTCGTGATGTTGGAACCCAGGGCCCATTGAAGTGGGCCAAAAAAGCCTAAAGTTACCCCTACGTATGACGTAAACCACATAAACCAATCCCAAAGTTTCCAATACTTTTTAATCAAAACTGCAAGTCCTTCCAGTTATGGCCGATTATATTGGCGCCACTCTTACGCCAAAATTTTGGCGCCCGCTGGGCTTGAAGGGTTAAGCAGCACTTATAAGTTCATCTGTTAGAGCAATGCGGGTACTTTGTCTTCAAGGCTGTGAGATATCAAGTCTATAGCAGAACGTATCGTAGTTATGAAACGTCTAAAGCATTGTCACCAAACTTTTGTTTAAATTGTTATTTTATGTTGTGGTTACCAAATTAGATGACGTGCGTTTCTGGTGTTTTGTGAAAGCCGTATGGCAGGACTCATTGAAGTGGGATTTCAGGACGTCTTCGTGTTCAGTTGTCTCAGTACAAAGGCTAAGTTGCTTACGATTTTCATCTTGAATATTAAACTGCTATTAATACGCCTTAAAAGAACGCGATTGGCACTGGGCCAACGGCCTTAACGATTCATGGTATTATCCATTGTCAGTGTACCGAAATCAATTTTTTGATTATCCGCAATACGTAAAACATACAGAGCAGGAAACAAACGCACATTTTGATTCCCAGTCCGGAGGTTGACTTGGGCTCCTGGTTCTCTTCTCAGAACGATTGCCCAAGCTTACTCGTGTGTTGCTATAACGGTATGATAACGAAAACAGCACAATGAAATGTGAGAGTGTTTCACCAGAAAAGATTACAAAACGCAAACGAAAAGTAGTGTTTTTATGAAAAAATCAGATTGGACTGCTGTTTTTTCACCTTGTACCAATTTCTTGACAGGCCAACAGGAACCACGATGAGGTTCGTGTGCGAAGATGTCAACGAGTGTTCTGGAGTTAACACATGTGTCAATCGAACTCAGGAATGCAACAACACGATAGGCTCCTTCGTTTGTAACTGCAGGTGGGTATTGGGTTAAACCGCACGTTTAGCGTGAATTTCGTACCGGTTAGGCTGACATTACACGTGCTTGCGGCCATTGAAAACAACTTTAAACATATTGGTTGAAGTACAACAAATTTAAAATAAGTATCCGAGTTAAATCCAGGTTTTTGAAATCTTGCGTATGCGCTGCTGCGTACTGTGTGATGAAAAAGAAACAGCTCGTTGAAACAGGTTTGATTTACGACATACCGTTTGTTTTTATAAAGAAATCAGTAATCCTTGACGGTTTTAAACGTTTTATAAAGTTCGATCTTCCGCTAAAAAGCACATAAGCATCGCGTGCATTGCTCTCTCTTCAGTTTTCTGTGTTTCGAAACTTCTCAGATGCGTGTAGTGTGTTGGAGGCACGCTTTTTGTTCAAACCGTTTACACCCGGGTTGCTATATAATTCATCCGTACATTAGCCAGGCAAACTCTTATAAGAGGCCAAAGCTTTGTGCTTAAGGCTAGACGTGATGTTTCAGGAAATAAACTGCACATCAGATGTTCCATCGATTGCTTACATAAGAAATATTTTTGTGCGCGGTTAAGTATATCCATTCTCCAGGTTTGGAGTAATAACTGAGTAATGTCAACTGCCAGAAAGGGACGCATGCTTGTGAAAGTGCTAAGGAGACATTTTGAGTGTTACAATTCCGGCAAGTGGTACCACACGCAAATTAGGGCAAAGTCGGATGAATTTCCAAAGGTACTGAAAAAAATCGAAAGGTCAAACAAAATATTATGCAACCAAACCACTTGTGAAAATGGCTAAATTTTCACAATTTGGCCGCGAAAAGGCCCTGGTTGATACCATTGAGCAACAACGTGAAACCGTGTTTTCTGGAGATTAAACTATCGATGATTCGTATTGGGTTCCAGTGGTGGAAACTCTGCAATTTTTGTTTATGTTCACTTGATGATTTAGAACGGGGTACCAGCAAGTCAACGAAAGTTGCGTCGACATTGACGAGTGCATGACGGGCGTCGATGCGTGTCAAGAACCAAACAACAGAAGCCAATGTGTGAACAATGAAGGAAGCTTTCGATGCTATTGCAATGCAGGGTTTACTGGCAATGGAACGGTAATCGCTGAAAGTTTTTCTTTTTTTCAGTTGGAATGCATAAACGCATAGCACCAGTTCGCAAATACTTACAAAGTCATAGCAAAACGGTTCATTTTTGCCTATCTAAAATGTTTGATTGTAGATATCTTGTTGCTTCACTTTTTTTCACGCATAGGGCGAGTTGAGTATGTAAGTAATTTTTAAATGTTGTGAAAAACTGAAAATTATAGTTAATATAATGCTTCCGCTTCTTTTTTTAAAACAGTGCAGTGTTTAAATAAGTTATCTGCCGAAGAAAATGGATAAAAACAGTTGTTAAGTTAATAAGAAATAAACAAATTACCTCTTCTTTTGCGTCCCCTCATACCTGATATAGTTGTTCAAAATATTGCAACACTGAATTATTACATCGGAGAAATTCTCTGCAAGTTACAAAGTTGATCATGCCCTGAAAATTTTTTCAAACATTTTTTTTTCTGCGTTATGTAAATTTATCGCATGAAAAATTGCTGGAGGTAAACAATTAATGAAGAAATGCGTAAGATCATAACTGATCAAAAGAAATGGAGCTGAACTAGCGCTTAGAGCTATGTCATCTGCGCATAGGACCTTTCAATTTGTGTTTTTGGCCAACGCACTGCGTTTGTATAGTTTAAGTTTGAGATTAAACATTGCTGAAATTTCCCGACGTCAGTGATTCTGTGACTGTATTCAGTAAGCTTAATTCGAAACACAAAGATGGTTTGACTGGGAGTTAGTAATATTTTGTAAGAACGTCGAAAGACCCAATTTACAAGAATTTACGAGTTGCAACTACTTTACTGGAGTAAAATCAGGTTTACTTCTATGCACCTAACCTCGAGTCAGAGTATTCTAACCTGTGACTCACCTTGAATTTAGACAAAAGCAGTAATCAAATGAAAACTAAAAAATGTATAAACCACGTGTTTTTGCGTGACTCAGAATATGTTTTAGTTGACAATCCCTTCACTCCAAGAAACTCAAAAAAATGTGTGAATCAAATAAAAATTGTTCCAAACCCAGGCAAATGACTCGTTTTGAGTAAAAACTAAAATCAGTTGAAAAAACCTGGGACTGGAATTTACTTGGTAGGCTTGTGCAAGCCGAACATTTATGTTGAATTCAAGTATATGACTCGACCACACTTGTCACGGTGAAAACATGCTTTGCTGTCATTTGCACAAATGCTACGAAATTGTCGAGAGTTTAGACGAAAAGTCTGTTTTCTTCGTAACTTATGTAAAATAAGAAAGTGTGTTGTAGCTTCCTAGGGACACATCGTGTTCGTTGTATCGTGTTGTGCGCTTGCGAGATCAATATTTGAATTTTGGAAACCCTTTGTTGTAGCTGTGCCAAGATATTGATGAGTGCGGCACAGGAAACGGAAGCCTCTGTGGCACTAACGCTCAGTGCAATAACACAGTTGGAGGATACTATTGCCCTTGCAACCCTGGCTACGAGCTGGTGAATGGGAGCTGTGTCAATATCGGTGGGTGAACTCTACTGTTTTTCATGAGCGTTTCGTTGTGTCGTTTTGCTCTCTAAAAAAGGCTAAGCTTTTTCCAGCTACGAGAGTAAAACTGCGTTTGATTAATTATACAATGGTTGCAAGTCTGCGATGACCGCTTGGATTGGACGAAGCAATATATAAATATAAAAAAGCACTAGCGATTTCCGGAATTTGTGTTGTTCTTGGCAAACGAACTGCGCGGATGTGTGCAATTTAATTTACTTTTAATTTCCACCTACTGTTGGTGCTGTTGCTGAAATTTACGACTTTGTTCCTTAAAAGCTTAAAATGCGAATATTTAACAACCTCGCGTATTTAGAGGGCCTTGGTGCTACTCAGTACTCTTCGCTATACGCTTCATTGCGCAGATGAATGCAGTAACTCGACACTGAACAACTGTGCGGGAAACAACACTTCGAATTGCACGGACACGGACGGCAGTTTCACGTGTTCATGCTTGCCTGGATTTTCCGGCAATGGTTTGAGCTGCGCCGACATTGACGAGTGCGCGTCCCAGTTGGACGAGTGCTTGAACGTCACATCGTCATGCATGAACAACGTTGGATCTTACTATTGCAAATGCGAGACGGGCTACCAATAGTGAGTTCCGGCTTGGCACTTTGGCAAAGCAGACTGTCAGACCAGCTATTGGAAATGTGGTTGAGTTTTTTGGAAATGTCAGTGGCTGGAGAATTTTTTACACAAACGTTTGCGATGACTGCACGTCCAGTCTTTTGAAATAAACATGCTGGATGTATTAACATATTGTTAACAGTTGTGTGGTGCTAATCCCACTTTCCTGGCAACTACTACTTGCGCTTGTCGTTGCAGATACCAATTTTTTACTACAATTGTTTATTTTGGCTCACAGCAACACATCTGCGTGACTAACGTGACGTGACGTTCGCCCTGTTAGATTCTGGGTATTTTTGGTTACACCTTGTTTTATCTTTACAGCCCGAATGGGACAACCGACCGCTTGATTTGCGAGGATGTCAACGAATGTGAAACGGGTGTCGACAATTGCGACAACCAAACGGAAATTTGCGAAAACGTACCCAGTTCATTCAACTGCTCTTGCAAGTGAGTCACATACAGTTTAGCTCGCCACCAGAGCGTATCAGCTAGGATGACTTACTCTGCATGTCATAAGTGCAATTTGATTACTTGCTTGAAAAGGGATAAGCATTTTGCCGGGAGCTCTGTTCCTGGAAAATGCCCGTTTTGTAATTGCGAGGAATGATTAAGTTAAATTACGCTGGTATACAAAAAAAAAACTTTTTTTGAGATGTTTCAGATCTGTGAATTGATTTTGAATGTTTCGAGGCTGCTGAATTCAAAAATGAAATCAGTTTCTCTCTACCACGTCAAGATTTTTTGCAATATCACAATTTTAGTTTAAAAAATGGCAAAAATGCTATCCGAACACTATAGTTACCCCTTTAAATGATTGTCACGGCAATGAAAATAATTTTAACACTTTGAACGCCATACCACGTTCCTGAATGTGCAGTTTTTTTACGCAGATCGCTACACCATGTTCCAGAACGTTGTGCAGTTCTTTGCGCTGATCGCCAAGCCACGTTCCAGAATGTCTAACTGCACAGGGCGGACGTGCGCTGCACATAATCGTGGCGATCAACGTGACTCGACGCGCCAGACACTGTGGCGTTGAGTGTTAACTTGTTGTTCCTCTTAATTAACACTGACATAACCTGTTTCATCACTTAGGTTAAAAGTGTCTTCAATGAAAAAAAATACTCCAGCAATCCTGATGTATTTTGCTACATTTGTGGAAGTTTTACACCAACAGCACAAAGACAGTCTATCAACGGACGTTGTGTAAAGAACCTATTTTGCTGATTTTAAAATCAAGCTTAGAAATCGAGATAAAGCATGGGTTCCACAAAGTCTGTAGGGCCTACAAGTTGAGTAGACATTTTGAGATCATGGTCCTACGGAAAAAATAAACACCTTCTTTTTGGCATTCCAATGATCTGGAGGGAACAAATAGACCATGTTGCAGATCTTTACTTCTGAATGGTAAATGTGAAAGACTTCAATAAGAAAAATAACAGCTAATCCAATATCAAAACTTCAATTTAGCTTTAAGGCCTGTTCCACATGTTGTGGATGCATCCAAGCCTGTATTCAACTGCCTTCCCGATTGTGAAGACGATACACCCAGATATTCTTAATCTTCAGCAGATGTTGACATGCCTGTCGATAGTTTTAGCAAAAGTTGTTGGTTATTGCCTGCCTCTTTATTTGACCAGTCTGAAAAAAATGACTTAATTCGTGATTTGCATCTACCCAAACAATCATCTGAGCTGCTGGCATCAGGATTACAAGAAAAACAACTACTTCATCCTGGAACCAATACCACATTTGATCAAAACAGAGAGCAATAATTTTTTCACTTTTTCTCTTTCAGTTATGGTCTGTTATATTTCCATGATCTAGAATCCATCTTAGAGGTAATGGGCTTGACACAATAAAAAGATGAAGAATGGAGACTTTTCATAGATAGTTCAAAGTAAAGTCTTAACTGAATGTCTAATAGGTATGGATACATTCTTATATGGCAATAAAAAATATGGATCCATACCTATTGGACATGCAGTGAAGCTTAAAGAAGAACATGAAACCGTCAAGATAGTTTTGCAAATGCTTTTCATCTGTTGTACACAATTTGATTGGAAAACTAAATCATCTAACTACTAAGGTTTGATCAATGAGTTTTGGCAAGTTACCACATGTTGGGATGCAATATGAGCATCAAGCTGCATTATTTGAAATCTCAGACACATTTCCAGATCACTTGGGTGATGTCAGTGAAGAATAAAGTGAGCGTTTTCACAACGACTTCAAAATTACGGAGGATCGTTATCAAGGATAGAGGGACACACTCATGATTGCATGATTGCAGACTATTGCTGGGGCCTAAAACGAGACTGCCCCAGTAAATCATATGACAGAAAATCACTGAAACACAAATTATTAAGTTTTGTAAATCATGATTTACTGCAACTACTCAAAACTACTAAAAATGGCTTTCTGTTTCTTTTGTGACTAAACACCATCCAAATTAGGTTTG
>JGI24158J21664_10009402_pt1 | contig 13044 bp, 6 predicted proteins | sample Ectturendosymbi3_FD_21664 | JGI IMG/M metagenome (IMG submission 21664) | reverse complement strand
TGCATTTTTGTGACTCAAATCACGAAATAACACGAAGCAGCAAGAGGAAATACAATAACATCAAAGATCACTAGTTGATTACATAGTGATGAAAAAACTATAAAAAATAGGAAATTTCACGTTTCGCAGCTTAGTAATCGTGTTCTAACATGTTGAATCACAAAGGATTGACGAAAGACCACCTGGGTCAAGTTCTCAGCCAGCCCTGGTGCATTGGTTGAATGATAGGCTGCGTTTGTAGCGAATCGACCAAAGCGTTGTTTCATTTCTGAAATCTGCAGCTGCAAAGTCTCTAATAAACAACGACAGCATCAAGTTCGCTGCATACTTTACTGAACAAGGGGCGATGGAAGACTGTGATATATGCTCGGCGTATTCCCGCAGTTTTATAATTTACCGTAAACTGCCATGGTCCAAGCTTCGGTGTACTCCTCAGCCGAAGAGTAGGTTAAGTTCGCTGGAGCGTATGGACAAGGATAGTAGCCCCAGCAGATGTCGAAGTCAGTGCGTGAAGGAAAAAAGAACTCTTTTCTCAGCTTCTCCTGAATGACAAGATGAGTAATTGACGTGTTTCGTGTTTGTTTCTAAATGTTTAAATGCCATTTATTTCAAAAACAGAATGCAGAAATTGAAAACAAGCATTTGACCCACACGGCATCGTCTTTTGTTACGCCACAATAACGTAGAGCTGCCAGCTACTGCAGAGAATCAGTAGTGGAGCAAACGCCGCATGTCAGATTTATTTTGAGATTTTGAGAATACAACCAAGAAAACAATTTTGGAACGCTACTAAATTTTCACAGCGTTCGATGTCGCAGGGAGAGACCAACATGTCATCGAGCAAAAAACAAACCTTCAGCGCTTCTAGAAGCTTCTCATCTGATGGCTTGTGGTTCGAAGGCACGATATGGCTGTCCTCAGGATACAGGTGACGGCTTGACCTGAAAGCAATTTTCTCTCAGATCGCAGATATTGCTGTTGTCTATTGCACGCTTCAGTGGTTTCGCCAAAGCAAGCACATTCGCTTAGAACAGTGCTTCTCAATCCCAGGGTCGCGACCCAAAAGTGGGTCGCCGTTTCATTTGGTTGGGTCGCCGACTACAGTAGTTTACATCCGTAAAAATTAAATCAATTTTACTGTGACTTGATGTTGGTTATTTCTTGTGGAATAACTTTCTGATAAATTTTCTCAGCTGAATATAATGAAGCAATCTTACCAAGGGCAAATATAATGTTGGTCGACGAATCTGAAAAACTGTGTGCTTTTAGGGAAAAGTTGAAGTGGTGTAAGAGAAAGATAGAGCCTCATAAAACAGCATCATTTCCTGTTTTTAATCAGTTGCTGGAAGATATGGAGGATGTATGTTTTGATGATGTCCAGCTCGCCATCAAAAAGCATTTGTCTTCATTGATACAAAAATTTGATTTGATTATCCCCAAAAAAGCAAAAGAATTGGAATGGGTGGCCAATCCATTTGCTTTTGATGTTGATACATTGCCGGAAAGCTGCCAAACTATTTGTGGATTTCAAGCAGGTCCGTAACCAGCTTTGGACCCCAGGAGGATTGAGAGTTTTCCGGGAGGGGCCCAAATTTTTTGAACTATGTCCAATATTTTTAAAATACGTGCAACAAATTTTTCCAGGTGGGGCAAAAACATTTATAGGGGGTTTCGCCCCCCCTGCGCCCCCTTGGTTACGGACACGGTCCTGATTTCAAGAGGTATTTATTGACATTCAGTGCGACAGTTTATTGAGGAATGCCTTCAAAAAGAAAACCTTGGTCGATTTCGGGCAAAAATCAAGAATGGAAAGAGTATTGTCGGTACGCACGCAGTAAAAGCTCTACTGCCATTTGTTACTACCTGCTTGTGTGAGTGTGGGTTTTCTGTGCTTGCACAGATCAAAACAAAGACGAGGAACTGTCTTAAGCCTGAAGACGACATGAGATTGTCTCTGAGCAAAATTGTTCCAAATNTTNACAAAGNTGTGGAAGCGATACAAAAATCAGGGCTCAAATTGATTAAATTCGAAATAGTTTGTTGTTATGACTATGTTTAAGCCTTTGTTAAAATGTCTTGTGTTTAGTTCATTNGTTATGCTTGCAAGAAAATGTGTGAAAAAGACTGGTCGCCAAAGCTTTGCTATCTATTTACCCTTAATATTTGGGTCGCTACAAAAAAAGGTTGANAAGCACTGCCTTAGAACTTCATAAAAGCAAAAAATTATTAAGCAACCAGGTGTATTTAACATATGGATTAGTGATGAAAGCACACTACATGACATGCCATTTTTTCTACCTACTTTAACACAGGNCAGTGATTGCATCGCTATCGAACACCATGTGGTCAGACCGAACCAAGCGCCGCACGAAACCTCATATTGGGGGGAGGGGNGCGTTGGTCACACGGGCCCCACATCTCGCGAAAATAGGGTTTGGGAAACTCCCTTGGGGATAAATAAATTACTTATCGTTTTTTGACCATAACTTACAAAACGCCAGCGTTAGATGGCTAATCAAGAGCTCTAAAGACGTGGATTTTCGCCTGGTGGATTTTACAAGAAAAAAAGGTTAAATTGCTACTTGCATTTTTCATCAGGCCCGGATGACGTCATCTAAAAATTTCTTGACCTCCCCTCATGTCGTGACATCACATCAAAAATATTTAAAACCCAGAAAGTCCACAGACTGTTTTATAACCGAAGTTAGGAGACTTCCTGCTTCTTTAGAGGGTTTGAAGTTCTCTAGCTCTATCGGTTGGCAAGTTATGATGGAAAAAGTCCGATATATAGGTTGCTGTGGTCCTTGAAGGTTGACTTTTTTGGTACTTCCGGCAATTTCTCGAGAATCTTTGAGCAGATGACCACGATTAGGAAGTTGGGGGGGGCTCAACACGTTGGAGCGAAACTTGCAAATTGTGATTGAATTACAAATTCGTTTGTGTCTGAAACTGCAGTTGCCCCAAAAGTCATTACAAAAAGATCCTTACGTTACGTATTTCGGTATATGTCTAAAAAGATCACGAGCTTGGCTGCATCTGGTCTCTGCGAAATGGACCTACACTGTTATTTTGATTTTGGTTTCATATTAGCGTAGTTGACGTAACTGCACTCGCCATTATCGTTTATATTAATCAGCGCGTAATGTTGGGATTTCATTACGAGCTTACGCGAATCCAATCGGCGAGGAAAGCTTAACGAACCCTCTGCCGGGTGAAACAGGTTCGGAAAAAATTGAAGAAAAAATAAGCCAAACGAAGAAGAGTGTCGCGAAAACTTGGTGTGGACGGTGCTTACTTCTACACGAAGCTCAGAAAAACACTCCAAAGCGAAGGAGGGGCTTGTCAGTGGTGTCAATCAGTAAGAATATGCATGAAAAAGTGCGGAAACCACAGAAAAAGGTTTGAAAACAAAATTCAATCATTTTCTGCTTGGGAGACGACGAGGGCTTGAAAAAGACCGTGAAAACGCAGTTTGAGCCCTGTCNTANGTTTTATGATAGTCGNTTCGCAAGCTCACAAAAACAGACGTCATTTTTGGGCGTGCCAANAACAAAGCGAATAGGTTGNGTTTAAAAAGAAGTTNAATGCCTCCGATTTTCCTTCAAACACTGCAGTTCGCACAAAACCTTATGGTTTATTGCAACACAGTACCTGCTAAGGCAACACACAATGTTTGCGTCACTCTTTAAACTGCGTTGGGGTTCGATGTGGGGATCAAAACAAAAACAGGAAAATCTTGCACCACACCAGTGTTCTTGATGGAGGTCGACCTGCTTTCAAAGTTGAGCATTGCCAGCATTTTCAGCTCAACACTATAAATAGCAAAAGACGCAGCTCCACCAAATATAGTTTTTTCATTAGCAGGAAGGTCCTAAAAGTGTAAGCAACGCCTCGATAATGCTGTGTCGCTTTACTCAATCCTGGCGACAAAGTTTTGGAGATCCAATCTTTGACGATTGTTCCGACCCCTCCCAGGACGTTGATAAATGATTTGTGGTATAGTAAGCAATATCAATTTGTTTAAAAAAACTCGTAGTGGTGACAAAGAAATTTCGCTTTGCACATATGCAACGGTCTCTTTTTGGAGACGCAATCTCAGAATGCAGGGACCGTGATGTTTCGGTAACACAAGCAATAAGAGTTTGCCCGCTTGACCAGGTTCACTCTTTACTGCACTGCGTCCATTATAGGGTAATAAGATGACTTCCTATTGGCGTTGTGTCACGTGACGTCACACATGGTTTGCTCAAACAAGCGATGAGCTTCATAATTTCTCCACATGCCATGGTTTATTGATACTGTAAAGCTAGAAACGGCCATTCGTACAATCGGAGCAGTTTAGGCCAAACTGCTGCCGGTAGATCCGGCGCTGTCCAATGAAAGATTTACATTCGCCAACGAAATATTTGTTGCAAAGCTCCGTAGCTTTGTCGAGCTTTCTTCGCAAACCTTGGGTATTGCTGCAGTTTGGCAATGACAACTTTATTTCACTCACTAGTTTCACCTTTAAAACGAAAAGCCTACCCCGAAAGTTAAAATCCTGTTGTCGACTCTTCGTCGATCGTAACCTCATCACGTTGCGCGATATGTGAGATAAACAGGGTGGTACGTGATTTGCTTTGTTCATTGTAACTTCTAGGAAGCGATGTGCCGAGAAATTGGTGAAAATTAACAGAAACAACTGATCTTTGCACACCAGACCTGATGTTTGAAGGACTACGTGATTTTGCTGCATCAGCACAGGCCAGACAACCTTGTTATATAATAAATTTATTGCAAGGTTTCTCGAAAACAAGAATAACGATTGAAATTCAAAAAGCAGAAAACGTTTGAACAACAGTGAAACATGTGAAAAAAACGGACGAAAACAACAACGGTAAACTTTTGAGAACTTTGCCATAAAGCATCTGGTTTACAAACAATTGAAAAGAGAGCTAAAAATCGGCAATTTTTGAATAAACAATCGAAGCTACAAGAAAAAATGCACCAAAACAATGCAGAATGGTACAATCGTCCGCGAACATGTTTTCATATTTCATCTGCAACTGACGGACAGCGGAGTGACCAACTCAATAGGTTGGACGAAAATAACAACAGATTGAGTGAAACGACGAAAACAACAACGTTGAAACTGACCGAAATGACAAACGAACCAGGGCGAACCTGCATCGGTTTTGAACATTAAACCACTTACAGCAAAGGCACAGACGTGATGTGCATAACAACTTGTCAGACTTTGGTGTATACGAAAAAAACTGTGAAGCCGTGTCATCCTGCACTGAAAACAACGACGCGCGTTTGTTTCTTCTCATACATTCAACGCCAAACGCAAGAATCAGAAGAGTTTTTCTCGCAGGTTCCGCCACACCTCAGGGGCATAGTTCATTGCCTGACGAGCCTGTTCCAGCTCTCACGTCACCGACAACGGCCCTCCCACGTTAGCCGTGTGTGCGATCACCTCACGCGTACCGGTTGAAAAACAATTCTTGCTCGCGGGAAGTCATCCACGGCGCGTCATCAAACAGCGTCATCCTCCCCGGACCGTCGTCGCACCCGAGACTATGCCCCCCATCACTGTCCAAGCCGAGGGGCGCATCGCCGAAAAGGCGTTGTGTTGCGTCGCTGCGCCCGAAAGAGGGCGAGCTTGGGCATCGATCGTGCGCCCATCGACCAGGAGACTCGCGTTCCTGCTTCACGACTTCGTCGACCCATTGTTTGCGCAACAATCGCCGGTCCGGCACGCGCCGATCGTCGTCGGCGTACTTCCGCCATTTCGATCTCGCCGACGTTGGCGACTCGTCGTCGTCGCCGCGCGAAGAGCGAGTCGACTGCTGCGGATTGGTGAAGGCCGGGCGGGAGTGTGCTTGGGGATTTCCCGAACTTCGCGACGACACCAAGCTTTCGTTATCATTGAATGAGAAAAAGGGAAGATTTTCTACAAGAGGTTCTTTCCGGTGGAAATCCAGATTTCTGCTCTGATCTTGGCCAAACGCCACGTCGTCAGAACCAAATAAATCCTTGGGCTTTTCCATGAAAGATAACGATGCACTTGTCCTCATCCAATTGTGAAGCTTCTGAACAGAAGATTCGGGGGGCAGGTTCGGTCGGGTGGGACCAGAACCGCTCGTTCGAGTCTCAAGCCAGTCGAGCAACGAATCGGTCTGGGACGAATTCAGGTCGTGCTGTTTACTTTCGAAAATTGAGTGCGCCGTCGCTGCTGGATCTCCATGACCCGACATGCTGACGCTGCAGGAAGGAAAGAGTGTATTTGTGGCGCTGTTGTGGTTGCGCTGGGAGGGACAGGGTTGAGCAAGATCAAAAATCGAGTCACACGTTTTCGAGTAGCAGTAACTACGCTGAGGCTTTGTCGTGGCGGGTAGGTTTAAGTGGAACTGGAAATTCGAGTCGTGAAGTCCGTAGCCTTGCTGTCTTCTATCGAAAAGATTGGACGCGCATCCTGATGGTTCCTGCTGGAAGTTGGAGCTGATGTTTAGGGTAGATATTGGCCTGGGGGGGTTGGATAGCAGGTCGGCATGTAGCTGGGTCAACATTCCAGTGTACCGTGCTGGTGGCGCACGCTCTTCAAACGCTGAGTCACGCTGAGCAAGTGCTTCAAACGCTGAGTCACGCTGAACAAGTGCTTCAAACGCTGAGTCACGCTGAGTCAGCGTTTCAAACGGATGATCGACGCTTTCACGGTTAAACTGAGAAGCGAAGCTAGCGTTAAAGCGGGAAGAAGCATTTGCGCACGCGCTCATTTGACTGCATCCAAGTACGGGCTCGCTTACTACGGTCGGAATAGAGAAGCGAGACGTACTTTGAGAATGGCTGACGACTTGACTCGCCATGCCCATCGTACTCAAGGCGTTCGCTTCGTGGCTGGCGACTTTTCGCTTCAGATCTTTCAAAGCCAGCTCGGGGCTCAGGTCCTGCACTTGCGACTTGTTCATAACGACAATTTTTGGCATCACGTTGCTGAGAGCGGCCAGTTTATCGCCACCAGCCAGGCCGCTTTTGGTTTTAGCTCCACGCTTTCGATTACCGCCTTGCTTGGCAAGCTGTGCGCTGCTGGCTGCAGCTTGATGAACGCGCGCAGCAGTTAATCGAGCCGGTAAGCCACCATCGGCTTTGAAACACTGAGACTGCTCTTCGTCGAGGCAGCTTTTCCTTCGACCGAATGCAGCTGTACTGGCGGCGGCATTCGCGGTCGTTCTGCAGTTCGAAGAAGCCACGAAACCGTTGCCAGGACACCGGCGACCGAATTCCACATTGGGCGTAGCGTTGCGTGGGTCCTCTTCTGGATCGGGGAAAAGAAACGACTTTTTAGTTGGAGCGGAGGGCGACTCGCTGTCTGCATTAGTGTTCGGTCTGAGTCGGCAAGGGAATGGAGAAGAGCAGTTGTTCTGCGGGAACACCCTCCCAGACACATCGGCCTCTGAAAACAGCGTTCGACCACCAGCAGGATTTTCAACAGCTGCTCCGGCCAGTAGCAACTGCTCGGTCGGCTTGCGAGCGAACAAAGCGTGCTCGAAAACGCGCGATTTGACTTTTCCCTTGTCCTGGAGCCCGGGCAGAGGACAGCGAGCGTTTGTGTCGATTGCGGGAAGCTGAACGGAGGAGGACGCGCTTTTTCCAAAGATATGTTTCCGGTGCGGAGTCTGACTCGAGTCAGAACTTTTCCGGCGCGGAGTCTGACTCGAGTTAGAACTCGAGTCGCGGCCTCTTGCTTGGTCTTGAACGCAAAACGTGACCTTGGGCGCAGCAGTCGCAGATGATATTTTCTCCTCGTGCTCACGAAATGCATCACGCCCGGGTGGGGATAACACAGGTCCCCCTTCGCTTTCGCGTCTGTCGCAATTGCCGCGCGATCTTGCGTTGCTTCCGCCCGCAGTAGTCCCAGCATTGTAGCCCAAGTTTGCAGGAGCGAAAAACTTTTCCGAATGGCAAGGTGTTGAAGCCTTCTTGCCAAAAATGTGCGATTTCGATGAAGCCAGGCGTTTCGTCAGCAGGGCGGAGCGGTTTGACGCCAGATACGCTTCGTCCAGATGGCTCTGCCAAATTGACTCGCCATTAAACTTCGTAAAATTACCTCTTTTCGACGGCGACAAGTTATTAAATGATTTCACATGGTTGTTTTCACACACATTCGATTTTGTGAAGTTCGCTCTTTGGTTTCTATTTTCGCTGGAAGAGAAGCGTTCGGCGTAGAAAGAAGAAGAAACCGCTTGCGTTGGACATCGGGCGCTGCTGGCGTGCTTTGCCAGCAGCGATTCGCTTTCTTTCAGAGTAAGATCGCAGGCGCGAAACAATTGCTCCTCGTCGTCGTCGTCGTCGTCGTCGTCGTCGAAGACCCGGAACGGAGACGGGACTTTTTGATCCTTACTCTGATCCGCTTTTAAATTCAGCCTCGACGACGTGCCGGGAACTTCGCTCAGCGGCGAGTGACGCTCGATCGAGTCGAACGCATCATCGAACGATGGTTCCGCAAGCAGACAATGGCCGTCTGTGATCTCACAGACAGCTTTGGTTGCGCGAGCATGGTCTGCTCCACTGTCTGAATCGAAAACAGAGCTTCTACGCGTCAAGATGCTAGACCTGGGCTTTGAGACTTCGCCACTGGTTTCATTCTCAAGGTTTGCGCAGACAATGCTCGATTCACAACCAGTGTTCGCTGCATTCGCAAGTGCGGTCTTAGCGCCCTCTTTCTGCCTTGCAGGGCTGACTATGTCTGACAGCAACGCATCATCGACACTTTTTATCAAGCTGACGTCACTACGCGCTCTGACCTCATCAGCAGCAGTGTCTGCCAGAAAGCTGTCTTCTCCGACATCGAAATCTGTCGCCAGTGTTAGCGACATCTCGTCTATCTGCTTCCCCGTGTCCGCGTTACAGGTAACAGGACTTGAAGCAACTGCACTCTTGGACGCACTCGATCCTTTTCTCCCTGACAACGAACCACCGCAATCACGTGACTCGTTAGCTTTTGAACCACGCTCGAGAAGAGCGCCTGAATTTGTTCTCTCTGCGACTTCTGCAGCGTGACTACTGCACTCAGCAGGGTTTCCTTCACAAACAGCCGAAACTGGCGCATCACAAACAAGGTCATCTTTTCCTGCATCCTCCAGAGTTCTCACTGGACCTGATCTGATACGACTTCCAGCTTCCTGCCTACACGAAGATAATCCTTTGTACTCAACAGCGATCGGGAGAGCTTGCTTACTTGCTCCGCCACAGACAACCGCTGCGTCTGACTTGCTATCACTAGCAAGGGCACGAACGCCAGCCGTACCTCTGGCAACTGGCTCTGGCACGGTATAGGTTGCGGATATGACGTGGAAATCGAACATTACGTCGCCAAGACGTGGCGGAACAGGAGACAAAATATCAAAAGTGTCACGTGATTCATGTGGGGGGTCAATCGGTTCTTGAGCAGTTGCTAAGGCCAACGAGTTGAAAGGTTCCTGTACCGTTTTCTCAGAAGCGTAAGTCGAGTGACTGTTCGCATCCGACTCCTTGCAGACTAATCCATCTTCACCACTTGTAGTCAGGTAAGTCAACCTGCGACTGTCGCTCAACGGTCCAACGCTGCCCGCTCGACCGACAGGCTTCAATGGAACATCTATCTGAAAGCAATCTTTCGCCGAGACGAAATCAGGGGATGGGAAGGATAGATCGAGGCTTGGTGGAGATAAGACGAACTTCGATGACAGGCTCTTTTTATTGTGTTCGCTGGTAACAACATCAAGCATGCCATCATCCGCCACTGACAAGGATGACTTCAGGTGAATATAATCCGATGCGACATCCGGCAACAAATATTTGTTTTCAAAATCGTGGATGTTTTGCCAAACCCTGCCATCGGCGCTCGAACTGGCTGCATTTCCAACGGGTTTCACGCAGTCGCCAACCAAACTTACATCTAGGCGGGAGTGGTCCTCTTCACAATTCTTTCTCTGCTCAGGCACAGCAGAAGCAGCAAGGTTCTCACCTTCACGATCTACGACAGAGAAGCAAAAGCGGCTTTTCGAATCTCCACACCCGATCTGCGCCAGCTCAGCGTCGGCCTCCGGCCGCTGGCCCTGATTTCCAGGGGACTCGCCCGCTACGACGCACTGGTCGCGGGAGTTTGACGCGCGAGCAGCAAAGCGAGGTCCGACGCGTTCTTCGTCCCGGCAGTGTTCACGCATTTTTTTCCGCTGCTCTTCCATCGCGACAACAGACGACAACAGGTAGCGCAGGCACTCGACCGCGTCGAGGTCTGCGCGGCGCGACCAATCAGGGCGTGCGAATTGAGTTTCGTCATACGGCTTCGCGCAAGAACGCGTCGCGGCGTCTTCGCGACTCCCCCCAGACTCCTCCTCCTGTAGTTGCTGCGCCGGTTCGCAGCATGAGCTCGAAGCGCGTTGATGAGGCGTCGACTCATCGCGCAAGTTCTCCGACATCGCGGAACTTTCCGTCAGCTCCGACGCTCTCGCGACGATTGTCGAAGCGGTCTCGCGTCGCTCCTCGTCGGCGTCTCGGTCCGGCGACCTGCAGAAGGGGGGGACACGATGATGGACAGTTCCGGCCACTGACGCGGACGAACAATCGCGCGGTCCGCCGTGTTTTCCCGAGCTGCAGGTCGCCAGCGGACCGAAAAACAACCGGAATGCGAATCTCAACCTCCGGGCAGCGTGGTATACAGACAACTCGCGTGAAAATGACCGTTGCGCCAAGCACTAGGCCATAGCATGACTCGAATATGTGCGATGTCTCGCCCACTTTTCGCTTTTGTTGTTAAATTTGGTGACGGTAATTGGCGGCAGGCCGAAGCATGAATTTGCTTCTTGCCGGGGGCGGTCGAGGTGAACGCTCTTGCCCAAGGAGCGCTGCGGCGATTCACTCAGTAGCTGTGGATCGAACACCCAACCTTTCAATTAAGAGGCGGACACTCTACCACTGAGCTATTGCCCCCATTTTTTTATATTTCGCATTTTATGTATCTTATCACAAGAAGTAGTGACAATTTATGTGCACTGTGACCTTTTGACTGACGAAACCGTTCGCACATTGCCAGTTTAAAAATCGAGAAGTACACAAAGTATTTCGCGTTCGACAATACGACTTGACTTACTTCAAACAGTCGGTCGCCGAAGTAAAATCTGTTGCGTTCTCATCGCAGACGCCCGTTGCCGAGAATTGGAGGGGAGGTTTTTGTCGTTCTTCACTGACGCTTTTAATTTGAACGTCGCTTTGCTCTCTGTCGACATCCAAAGCCTGAAAACGTTTAGCGCGATATCAACTTTCCCTGTGCGTGAAACGGACTCTATTGCATGAAAACGGAACGACGTTGCGTGTGAAACATGCAAGGCATGATTTGCACTCTGACGTCATTGCTTGTATGGCTGAGGATCGCAAAAACGTTATGTTTTGGTGGAAATCGGAATCAAAAGCGTGGGCAGCGTTAAAGAAAAACAATTCTTGCGACCTCATCTTCAAAGCAAACTCAACTCCAAAGTGAATTGCAATTCAACTGCACATGTACAAAGTTATTTGCCAAGGTGCACAGGTTGAACTCAATGCATTATTTGCAATTTAATAAAACTTTACCAAACGTCAGTAGAATGAATTGTGTGTTACGTCTTTCTCGCACGATCAAATTATCAAATTTAAACGTAAGACTATCCTGCTTTTAGCTTTTCACTACTTCATTGGACCCAACACATCGTTCACCGTGTCCATACACTGAACATCACATCAGTACTTAACAAAACGCCGGCCGACTTTAATGTTAAAACTGCAATACAATCTATAGCAGGAGTCCGTAACAAGATTTTTGGAAAATGATTTGGCTGAAGTAAAGGTTTCTTGGAAAACAGTGCTTTCCCAGAAGCAACATGTTTCTTGAAAAATAATGCTTTCCCAGAAGCAACATGTTTCTTGGAAAATGGTGCTTTCCCAGAAGCAACAAACGTGAACAAAACACAAGAAAGCACCACAAAGCAAAGCTACAGCTAAACGCACGAAAGTGCAAAGGCACTGCATCACCAGGTCATACAATATTTCACTAACCTTTACAAACTGATGCGAATCGAGCAGCCTTAGAATATCCTGCGTGCCTCTAACAACACCGCCAACTTCTCTGCGGGCAGTACTGCATGAAAGCAAAAGACAGCAAGCGGTTAACAACTCAGACAATCTAACAATTTATTCCAAGGCATAAATCACATCAGACAGCCCGGTGCAGATAAGTTACGAGCATCGTCAAAGCGGTTTCGAAACAAGAAATCCAACCGCAGTTCTTTCATGCCGGTGTTTTCACCAAATGAAATATGCTGAAGTGTTAATGTAGAACTAACATGGAAAAAATAATCCTGAAGCATGATCCGATCAAAGAATGGCACACTTGCAAACTGTGTTAACAGCATTCCGAACATATCAATCTACGCTTCAAAAGATTAAGTATACAAGCCCACATGATTCTACTTGATAAACGCCACTGTAAGGTTTTTCCAGCATACCATACGTTCCTAGGTTTTCTTTTTCGGCCATAGACCGAATTCTTTTTCAAATGACCGAAAAAAATCAAGTCATTCGGTGATAACGTCCGAAAATATAGAGTAATGAATGCTGTTCAGGCGAGTTTGAATGCTATTATGGAACAAATGGCCGAAACGTCTTAGCGAAAAAAACAGAATTAAGTTCATACAAAATGGTTACTATAGATTGACCGATATATCGGCCGATATTTGGGTTTTACCGATATATCGGTATCGGCCAAAACGGCCGATAATAGGAGATGACAAAACGTTGTTATATTCCTCACGCATCCAGACAACTTGCGCAAGAAAGCACAACGATGCAAGTCGAGACAGTTATCTTACAACAACGCTAGCAGGTGCGGTTTCATAAACAAACAGACAAGATTAACCGTGCGTCGGCCGTCACAACCGAAACAAAAGCATCAACGGGAAGTTCCGCAATGCTTGAATCCACCACGTGCAGGTGTTGTGTACGAATAAACTCCCGTTGTACTTCCGGAAGTTTTCGCAGCACGAAAAGTTT
>JGI24158J21664_10009400_pt1 | contig 13045 bp, 4 predicted proteins | sample Ectturendosymbi3_FD_21664 | JGI IMG/M metagenome (IMG submission 21664) | reverse complement strand
GCTGATTTCAAAACTGTTGTCAGATTCTCCCTATGTGGTCAAGTTTTTGAGCTATCTAATATTATAAATGTATGCAGTTGTAGCATTTTAAGCATACTGTTGCATAAGAGGGTCACACATTTTGTGGTTTGTTAAACTGGCTAACATGATATTTAAGTACTAGTGGCTTCTTGTAATAACCGTGATTTGTGAAGTAGCTTGTGAAGAGCAATGTGCCGCATGGAAAACATACAGAGGTTAAACAAACACAAAACTTCAGTTAGTGTATACTGTATACTTGCAACTGTTACTTACAAGACACAGATTAGAAACTACACTGATACTATGGCCTTGCAATACAAAGATTGCGGTGAAAAAACGACGTTGAAATGCAAAGAATATCCCAAACATGATAGCATACTCTTTTACATGAGAGAAAAGATTGCACGGTTGCTAATCCAGAAATTGTCTTTTCTGTGTTTTTCGGGAGTAGCTACTGCCAGCAACCTCTTCCTAAGCAACAGCTATAGTCTGCCGACATGTTGGTATTCCAGCATCCCTAGTATCTTTTCTATTGTTTTAAGTTTAACTGGAATCTGAGCATTGAACAATCAATGGATTGGCGATTAAAACGCGGTTCAATCGATAATGCTCGTTGGGAAATTTTTCAATTTGAAAACAGCTAACGTTTGCTGAGGCAACACTGTGTCAGCCTGCAAGCCACATTCTTAGTTGTAGATATAGCAAATTTAACGATTTAGAAAACCTGGAAAGGCATTCAGTGGAAACTCGCATTCTTCAAAGGCCACTTGTTATAATTCAATTTACGCATCAATTTTTATCCAGACAGGTAATGACCAGTAAGATTCTTCGTAGTGTTAGTTTGGGACAAGCAGGCAATGTGCATATGAGTTCTTTGTTGCAAAATTATCATGATTGTTTGCGAGGTATTTGTACGATCTCTATAATTACCATCGTGACATCGCACATTTTCAATGGAAGCATTGTTCACACCCAGACAACGCAGGTGACCAGCTTCCTGTCTACTATTTCAACAAGGGCAAGACGAGATCCAAAGGTTGCAAAGGTTAATTCGAACGCCGCACAATTCAAAAAAGGACTTTAGCAGCAGATACCGTGTCTGGCAAAACGTTTGTAACGACGTCTGTGAAAACGGATTTAGAAACATTTGACCGCTCAGCGTTCATTGGTCGAATGAGTCTGCTTGGAGGAAGAATGTAGCGCAGGCCTACGTCAAATCGAAATGTTTCGCCAGAAGAGGTATGTCAATGTGCTGCTACTGCAAAAGTTGCAAAAACTTTGAATACAAACGGAAGCTTGTATTCAGCTTTTCGTATGCAGTGAGATTCATCAAGTGTATTCATCATGGGCGTCTGCAATGGGGGGTGGGCAAAACGAGCTTTTGGTCCCCTAAGAAATATGGTCTGAAAACGAAAATTGATAAGAAACCTGAAGTCAGCAGCCTAATTCCGATTAATTAAATTAATTCTTGCAATGCGAGTTTATTTGCCGATATGATACTCAGTATTCACACTGCACAAGAACCAGGTTCTCTGGGTGAGATCCCTAACGTTTGCAGCTTTATTTCGAAGTGACGCTAAAAAGCCTTTTTTTGGTAAAATAAAGTCACTGTTTGCGATTTCGTTGAACAACCTTGACCGGGACCAGGCCTGCAACCATCCAATTGCTCCTTGCAAAAAAATTTTTAAAAACATATTTAGTTGTTAGGTACAACAACAGATTACAATTATTTTGCCTCCCGAAAATTTGAGCTGGTTGCGACTCTGACAATTCTTGTTTTGTTAATGACCTTGGCAATGCTTCTTTCGTTAAATACCATAGCAATTTCTTTTTTTGAAGAGATGTTGGCCTACCTGCTTCAGAAGTCTGCAGATGTCGTATTGCGTAAAATATCGCATTGTACCTGGCTGTTGCTGCCAGGGAAGCAGAGGCGGATCCAGCCAATAAGGTTAGGGGAGGCGATTTCAGTAATAGTTGGCAGTCAAGCCTCATTGCGAGTTCTCTACTGTAAGAGAGATTTTTAAGTATATTGCACAACTCTGCTGTTTCAAAACAATGGACAGCAAAATGGCCTTATATCGCTAATGCTGTTTTCCGAACTGTACAAAATCAGGGTGAAAAAAGTTACTTTCGTAGGTTTTAGGGGGGCGATTGCCCCAATCTCCCTACCCCCTAGATCCGACCCTGCAACGAAGTGCAATTTTTGTGAGTGTCCTATGTTAGAGGACATTTTCTCTGTCGCGTAGAAAAGACAAAGCGCTTTATGAAGGTCCATTTGAATTGCATTGTCAGCAATCTAGGGTTGCCAGATCACTTGAAATTTTTTCAAGGGCATTTTGCTTTTCAAAGAGATACGGTGGGCTACTTTCATACATTCATGGGCGTCCACAAGGGGGGCAGAACGGGCATTTGCCAACCAAAAATTGGACTAAGAAGCAAACATTTCTAGAAAATCTGAAGCCAGCACCTTGATTCCGATTAATAGATTTAATTCTTGCAATGACATTTTATTTACCGGTGTGGCACTCTGCAATCACACTGCACAAGATCCAGATTCACTGTTCTGGTGTGATGCAGTGATGAGCTGGCAGTTCACTCATGTCAACTCCTTCGTGTGCAGACTCAAACGTTGCGAGTGCGTCGTTCTACTGTTGCTCTTTGTTCCGTATCAATAACATGGCTACGAATCTTCAATGGTTCACTTCAAGTTACGATAGTTAATGCGCTTTTCCGCATGTATCTGTTGACCTCAGACATCTTTGACAGGTGGTGCAGCGATACAGTGACTCAGTGGCGTAGCCAGCCCATAATATCATTGGGAGCCAAAAAATGTGGGGGTTAAACTGTTTGATTTTAAGTGAGCAACAGTATTTTCTTTGGGATACCGCCCATTGAAGCGCAAAATAATTATTTATTCTAAAAATATGGGGGGGGGGCATGCACGCACACTGGTGTAATTTCAAGTTTTTTGGTTACACGTGGTTTACACATAAACAAAAGACCGAAACAACCGTTTTAGGTAAATCGCATTTCTAATGGGTTCGACGATATTTACCAAGGCTAGATTATCATGAAAGCTTAAGTTCACTTATCCTTGCCTGAATGTGAGTTACCCGGAATCTTAACACAGACAAAATTAATTGCAACTTCTTTATTTTTAGCAACGTGAAAAGTAACGTACTTGATTGTTACAGATCAGCCTTCGGTAAAGTTCAGATGTCAGACATGTTTTTTAAGCCGAGCTTCATAGTCTGAAAAGATAATACGGATGGATGTTTTTTTATCTTTCATGGCAATCATTCAAACCTTATCATCTTCTAGTTGTGTTCTGTGAAGAAGGGTTTCACAGTTCTAGTATAGCACGATACAGTTATCGTACTCTGAAAAAAACATAATACATGCATAACATGATTGTTTTGAGAAATGTTATTTCACATACATTGTCTTTACCTTTAATTGAATTGTCTTCGTTGTTTGACGAGGGAATGAACAGAGTTCACCTGGTGAAATAAACAGGGTTTAGTTTCACGGATTCGATGTTTTTCTGAGGAAAACAAATTGCGGGCATTACGGCGTTACTTTGCTAGATACCGTGCACATTGTTCTCACCTCTAGGTGTTCTTCTTTATGGTGGTAAGCAAAGGTTACAGGAGTGAACAACTGTCATAGCTGTTCACCTCGTATAATCACCACTATGTTAATTATAGGTCAACAAGATATTTTTCAAGAATCAAGGACAAAACGAGTTTTGATAGCAAATTCAAGGACAGTCCTCGGCGCTCAAGGACGTCTGGCAACCTTATAGCAATCTGAAGTGAGAGCTGGTGATGCCTACTTTGTAGGCGAAATATACTCTGTAAGATCTTAGTGTCTGATTCTGTGCTGAGAAAGGATTTCTTTCAATAGACAGGGATAAGCAAACTGCCGACGTTGCCTCCACTGAAACAATTTTTGCGGACGCCCATGGTATTCAAATACATTTTAAGTGAACAAAATTTAAGCAATATTATTGCCTATAGCAGTGCTTCTTAACCTATTGCGGTTTCATTCATCCCTGCCATCAGGGCCGGCCTTAAGCCGATGCAACCGCATTGGTCCCCGCGCCTCTGGGAGCCCCGCGCCATGGTGTTTAGTTAGATTGTCCATTTTTTCCAGATACCACTTGTGCTGGAGAATTCAGTAGAAAGGGTTCATAAAACTCATTGTTAACAAACAACGCTCTCGTTAGAACCAGCGATGACTTCCTCTATTATTAAACGTTAGCAAACGTGCTCAATTCTCGTGCTAGGGCTTTGTATGTGCGCCCCACCATGGTTGTATAGCACGGTTGACTGAACACGATGACGTCATAAAACCACCGCTCAGAGGGGCCCCGCGCCTAGGTCTTGCATTGGGCCCTGCACCTGCTAGGGCCGGCCCTGCCTGCCATTGACTGTTGCTGCCGCATTCCCATTCACCATCGCTGTTGCGAATGTATGGCCGATATGACAATATTCACAGTCATCAAGTGTCCATTGTTAGATCGCGGTATTTACTCTGCTTTATTCACAGCATGCTTTCCGCCATGCAGCAAATTGGCTACGATTTTCAAATATGTTATGATTACAGACTCAACTTCGCAGAATGCTGTCTTCCTTTCATTAGCACATGCGCTATTTGAAAAGAGGAAAAGAGAGGCTTTTGCCAGCAGAGTCATTTATGACTGATATATGGAGGGAATTGGGTTGTTTGCACAAATATTTGTGCTTTTGTTTGAAAACTTGCTTTTAACTGCGAAACTGATGAAGCTAGCATGTCCTGATAGATTTCATCTATAGATTTATATTTACTTTAATCAAAACAAAGTGTTTTCATACGTATTTCGTCGACATTCTGCAGGTATTACCTGAGATATAAACGCATACTAGATGGTGGAACCAATACCAAACTGGTAACGAGCAAATGTCACAAGTAAAGGCTACTCCAGTACTTTGATTGGTTAGGCCTACACTCCAACTGATAAAGCTACTCTGATAAGTGTTAAGGTACCTGAAACTTTCGAAAGTCCTGCGATTCTAGCGGAAAAGTTTTGCACAAGAGTACAGGATGCTCTTGCAGAGGAAACAGCAGAGATTTCGTCACTCGAGTAAATAAAACATGGCATCAGGGTTGCCAGGTGGTTACAAACAAAAAAACAGATCAATCCTTCAAAAAGCCAAATAGCACCAAAAAAGCCAAACACAGGATAAATACACAACGACACCTTTAAAACACCCAAATGCGCTTTAAAAAGGCAACGTATACATATTTTATACATAAAAAGAATAAATCTCACTCCAATAATCAAATTCTCAACTTCTGGTCTTGCTAAAGAGTAACTTGAAACTGCAAACCTAAAAGCATGAAACAACAAAACAAAAAATTATGATTTCTCGTGCAGAGTTTTCAATAAAATATAGCATTCCGTTTCCAGAAACAGTGTCTGGAAACCTGCCAGTGCCCCAAAAATCTGCGAAAATCATCTTTAAATCTGCCAAATCGACATAAAATTTCTAATTGGCCGAAAAAGGCCAAAAAATTTGAAAAACAAAAAAGCCAAAGGAGTTGAAAAAAAAATTACAAATTTGGCCTCAAAAAAGCCAAACTGGCAACACTGCACGGCATCTCTGGGCAAAATCTATCCCTATTGCAGCGGTTCTCGATTGGGGGTGCGAGAAGAAACTTCTTGAGGTGCGAACGTCTCTGTGCGAACTTCTCTGATAATACAAAAAACAATACATCAAACGGTGCAAGGGGTGCAAAAATGATTTTTCCTTCCGGATGGGGTGCGGGCTTCAAAATGAATTGAGAACCACTGCCCTATTGCGTAATAGACGCAGTTAATTGCACCGTGGACCGCTATGTTAAAGCGATAAGTTGCTGACTGCTGAAGACGCTAAGTTCGAATGCTTGAACTTCGCCATTTTATTCACTATTGCTGATACGTTTCGGGGCAAATGTATCTTCTTAGAGGATGCAAAAATTAAGAACAGAAATTTCATTCGCCCTCACTTCACCTTTGCAAAAATTTTGTTAATCCTGGGATGAACCATTCACCCGGTTAAGAAGCCCTGGTCTAACACTCAGTCCAGATCAGGCGTTTGGGGGGTAGTCAAATAGAGGGGCGTCGAAAAGGTCTTCTCTTGTTGAAATACCAAAGGTCGTCTGCGACAATCTTTGGGGATCAAACAAACAGTTACCTTTTGTAGCCCGAAACAGGTCCGTAGCCGGCTTTTAAGGCAAAAAATTGTTGGGGTACTGCCCCCGAATGCTCCACGTAAATACGTGACTGGGCCTAGCAGGTGGCTAGTTTTGTTGGTCGAATTATGTGATTTTTCAGGAGATAAGCGACATACTTAAAGCGCTGTTTTTGGTTTATTTAGAAAACGTTTGAAGCGGGTCCCAAAAGATGGGCTTCGTTTTTCACAAACTACACATAACTGAGAACACTGTTGATGTTCCAGAAAATCTCTTATATCTACAACATGTATTTAGAAGATATTCCCTAAAACAACATGCTGAGCGCCAGTGTTTGCCACTACGAAGGCCCCCAAACAATCTTAAAGCCATCCCCAATACTGTTGATCTGGTGATGGATCTGCTTCTATCCTGTCAAGCCAGAAAACATAGTTGAGAGTCAGTTTACAAACAATGCGGAGCCACGAGTCTCCGCCAACACCACAATCACCAGTAAAAAAGTTAAAGTTTTTAACAGAAGATTGCTTTTCTGTTCAAATTTGAGTGATGCAAGCGGAATGATCTAACTAATACGCTACATGTTTTGCTGTCGGTTGCAGATTTCCCTAACCATGCTAAATTTGTCTTTTCGTGGTTGGTGTATCTTTTCGTGGTCTGTATGAGTGTACGTATTTGCAATTGCCGCGAAGGGATCAAAATTACGTAGCCATCAGACACTGTTGCCAGGCACGTAGCTACGTTTTGTGCCCCTACCAATCGAGAAACGCAACTTTTCAGAAAACAACGCAACAAGTCGTAATAGCTCACTGGAAACTATACTTTGAATAGTTAATTTTAGTTTTAAGACAATATTTGCAATTCTTTTTATTTGATTAATTTTCTTATTTCAATACTATTCAACCAACCGTATGCGAGAACTCAAATAAACATCAAACATTTTATTCAAATGCATGAGAAATTCAGTGAAAAGCCATCTTAACAACATTAGCAGATCCAGGGCCCAATCCCATTATACATTTTTAATTATGTTTTTAATCAATTAGTTTCTGCGAACGAAACTGTATTCGCGTGAGCTTTTTCGATGTTTCTCAGTAAATACTTTATTATTACATGGTATAGTTTGGTAAGTTTGAGCTGTGTGAATGGGTTTATTTCAATGTAAATAAAACTTTTTACATACAATATTTAGACAAAAAATACAGCCCGGTTGTCACATGAACCGTACACATAGGTATTTAAACTCTTGCTTCATTTCGGTAAGTTGAGCTGTCTAGTACTGTAATTTAGACAAAATTTAAACGTCCAGCAAGATGGCCCAAGATAATGTAGACCAGGTTTTTTAAGGTGTTTTTGGGACCCGATTCGGGTCCCCAGAATCAGAGAAAATTGTCAAAGGAAATATCTCAACGGATACTGCAATCAATATCATGAAATGGTAATAATGGATTTTCGGGTCCCTTCAGGTCCATGCCGGATACCTAACATTCTCTTTGAAAAAACGCTGATATAGACTGTAATATTTTTCCACAAGTAGTAGTATAAATGTGGTACAGTCAAACCTCGTTTATCCGGACTACTTTGTTTCGTCAAAAATATGTCGGTTTAGCGAGGTATCCGGATAATTCAGTTTTGTCCATGGGACTTATTTATCTGTCCCATTCCCATCCCATAGCAATTTATGCCTGTCCCGTCCCATCCCATTCCATGGGCCGTTTCCCATGGGATTCCCATAGGAATGACATTCCCATGGACAAGCCTGCGGATAATCGGAATCGATAGTATGAAGAGCGAAATTTTTCCAGAGCAAATGCCAACAATGTAAGCAATGGTGGCGATGTGCAATACAGTCGAACTCGCCTATGTGGACGCACAAAGAAAAACAGAAGAATACTGTAGACTTAGACGAACTGTCAACTTTAAGCAAATATGTAAGACTGCATGCGGAACATGACTAAATGAAATACTCATAATTTTTTTTGTTTATCAGCAGATCCCATGGTTATACACAAGCTGGTATGCATTAAGAATGGGATAAACGCGAAAAATAACTGTGCAAGAGGCCTAACTGTGTCCTGCAAGCAGGGGCGTAACGAGGTTAGATTGCACCCGGGGCAAGATACAAGTTTGACGCCCCCCCATATTCGAACCTATAAGATCTTTCGGAAGCAAATGTACCGCATTGAAGAAAGTACTCGCGACGTTGTTGGGAGTTTTTGGTGCCCCCGGCAATGATTCGGCTCCCCCATAGTGCCCAAAGTTCCCCAAAGGCCAATTTTGTAGTTATTCTTTAATGCATGGACGTGGAGTGCAAGCAGTTCTCTATAAATTAAAATGCAATGTACAAAGATTTTACAACTATACCACATCACATATTTAGAAACGCTTGTCAAACGCAATATGATGCGCGTAGTTGATTGAGGAAATAGTAGCATATAGCCGCCCAATATAATGATAAACAGGAACGAGTATGCCGGATGACATTCAGAATTTCTGCCTTCCATAGTTAAACTGCAGGGCAACTTTAGTGTCCTTCACGTTTGTGAACCTGAACTTTGAAGTAGTGGTTTTTCTATTTACGTTCGCAAACGGCAAAACACAATGAAAGTTTGGTGGAGCTTCAAATGACAAAAGTAGTTACACGACCGACAAATAACGCGGAACAATTTATGGACAAAGAAAAGAAGGAAAATTCAAGTGTGATCACTTCACAAAATTTTGCGCTGGTTTGCATGAGATTTTTTGCTTCCACGAGTTCAACCTTTCGTCTTTTGTCATTTGATTCAATCTCGTAGAGTTAATTTTGTTTTGACAAAATATTTGAATATGTAATATATTTTAAAATCTGCCATGAAGTGAAACTACAGGCTTGACCCTCTCCCCTTTCCGACGTCCATGTCCGCAAAATAACCAAGAGCTTTCCAAAGCAGAAGGACCTTTCACGAATTGAAGAACGTTACTTTGGCTGAACTGCCACCAATTTCCGTACGACAGACACTCGTCTTGACCTGTTTATTGCGAGTTGAATCACTACGCATTTTGTTTTCAATAGCTGTAGGCCTACTGCAGTCTTAACTGACACCAGTAACAATCAAATTCCATCCATAAAGAGTGGAACATGGTGGAGCGCAGATATAACGCCGAAACATGAGAATTGAGCACGTTTGGTAACGTTCGATATTAGAGGAAATTTGTCGTTGACTCAAAAGAGATTAATTGTTTGCTAACAATCAGATTTATAAATCGTTTTTACTGAATTTGCGAGTGCAACAAGTATCTGGAAAAAATGAATATCCTGCGCAGATACCATNGCGTTGGGCGCCTCCTGAAGCGCGGGACCCAATGCAGCTGCATCGGCTTNAAGACGGCCCTGGCTATAAGTCCACCAGCGGAACTTAACGTTTGAAAACTCATTTGTCCACCGCCTGTAACGTGACACTAACACATGACGAGTGTGCGCTAGACTGCACTACACTTGCAATTAACGTACTAAACCTAAACCTAAACCTTTAACCCTAACCTAACTCCTAATCCGAAACTCTAAACCTCAACCTTGACGGCCAGTGTTGCCACTGGGATGTGTCATTAACATCAGATTGTCGCCATCTTCAACATCAGATAACAGATATTTATAGTAGAGTTTTATATAAGCCGAATGCTTTTTTTCCAATGTCTGAAAAAATTGTGAATCTAACTTCTTTTCAACCTAAACGAAGAGGAAATGTGGAAAACAATAGTGGCACCTCAGTTAACATCAGACTTGTCGCCAAAACAGCTGACATCAGAAATTTCTCTCAAAACATCAGTTCTGATGTTGAAACGTCAGAAGTGGCAACACTGCTGACAGTAACAGACAATAAATGAAAGTGTTTGTTGCTATGATTGATTCATGCCAAGGTTCACTGATTTGCGTGGAAACAAGTGAAACGGAACGTTAACAGAACGGTAAAATGGAGAGAACAGCAGCAAAAACGCTTGTTGTTAGTTCATGAAACTTTACAAAAAACAAAAATTTTCTCCTAAGTGGCCAGCATACCACAGCGGCCTGTAACGGCCCGGAATGACATCACCGCTAAAATTGTTAGCGGACTGTTTCAAAACCTTTAGCGGACGGCCGGATGACTGGACTGTTGGTGGCCCGTGTGCCATCTCTCATGGAAAGTCTCACAAAAGCGAAAACTGACATCCCAGTTCATCTTGCTCAGACTTACAAAGCTGCAGTCATCCTGCTTCAAAAAACTCGCGTTATTAAGGAGAGCTTTCACCCGCCCTGGTGTAATTGAAAACCTAACAACGTAGGCAATAATTTCCCTGATTGGGCAAATATTGTTCCCACCATAACCAAAGTTCACGCAAATGTTTTACGTGCACATGCGCGTTTTTTATCAACTCAGAAATTATTCCCAATCTCATTTCACCTAAAAACGTAACTTGTTTATCTCGAAAAAAAAATTAATGGTTTCAAAACCAAACACACATTCCTCCCAAAAAAAGCGGTGGTGGTACATATTGAAACGACACGAAAGATTCCGACAATCCACTACCAGTCCTTATTGGCAGTTTATCCAAGGTTCATGTCGCGATGTGTTCAAAACTAGCGGACGAACATGTAAGAAAAATTTATGTTCAGACACGAAAATTTGTTAGTTTTAGGATATTTTTGGGAGATTTTGCACTTACGGTCTATTTTGCCTAAACAGGGCAAAATCTTTTACGATGATATGTAGCAGTCTGCGGCACGGTATTGATTGCAAAAAAGAAAATCCATGTCATTTCACCACTGATTACCATAAAATAGCAATTATAGTAATCACTGATTTCAGTGGCGTGCAGAGATCTGGTGATGCCCGGGTTTGGTTGTATTTCCCCTACCAAATTCTAGTATTAAGCAGAGGCGTACGGTGGTCATTGTTACTGCATATATGATGTTTGTGGCGTCATAAATGACGCCAGAGTCACTTTCGCAAACCAACGTTTTGGCGAATTTTGTTGACACCAATCGGCATATTATTTTACACTAGTGGTTCTCAACCTTTTTTCTACCACGCCTCCCTAAGCAATTGTCTTTTGTTTCAAGCCCCCCTGACTTTCAATAAGCTGTAAACACAAATGGATTTATTGGTAAATTTAATGATCACATTTTCCATGTTGTAGGACGCGTAAGGCCTCGCTCCCCCCTTGAATATTCTTGACGCCTCCCTGGGGGACGCGCCCCCAGGTTAAGAACAACTGCTCTACACGCACTCTCCTTTCTCGTTGTTGTACAATGTGTCACTGTAATCAACATAAATTAATCATCAACGCTCTAAGCTGGGAGACAGAAGCAAACCACAGCACTCAACGGTAAGGCAGAGAAGTTCATAACTGCAAAATTATCCGGCAACACGTTAGAGGAGCAGAACAAGTGCCGTAACTGACGAAGAACAGAGGCGAGAGGCAGCCGGGCATGTTAAATGTAAAAACTGGGCACCTTTAGCTGACATTTTGATATTTAGTATTCTTTTAGTTTTCAGTAAGTTGTTTCTTTTTGCGTTTTTCGGGGTGTTTTCAGGCTTTTAGCCTGTATAGACATCCACGACATTCGGTTTTGCTATAATTTCTTAACACTTTTTCTAAGTATTTGCTAGTAACCTTCTACGGTGGCTTCTGTTGATAAAAATCTTCCTGTTGAAGACTTTCTGGCGACAGTTGCGTGTAAAACTTAGCTGAAGGGGATCAACTCGCCAGCGCAAGGGGGTTACTGGCTTCAGTAATTTTTCAAAAAAGGCTATAGGCCAGCATATTCCAGTATTGGCTGACTACATCACAACCACCACTCCCCTTGCGCACAGTCCACCCGCTTCTCTTGGCAAAAATATATCATTCATTTACTCTAAGCCGCAAGGTATACGTCTTATGTCACAAATCCCTCAAAGACATTTTCCCAAGGATAGGTTAGGAAAGACCCAGACTTGTCNACACGTACGCACAATACGATCGCGAGCTACTGGAGCCAAACATCGACATGGGCGAATCGGCAAATCAAGCTTTCTCAAGTGGAAACACTGGCCCTTAGCGGGGGGTGGTACGCGCGGGCCACGACCACAAAACTGATGCGATTTTTTGATTTATTTTGCGACGTGTTTCCGAAACAAAAGTGAAAGTGTTTCCAAAACGAAAATAAATTTTTTTTGAAACGAAAATGTTTTCGAAACGAAAGTAAAATTGTTTTTGTTTTTGAAACGAAAAGGTTTTAATTTGCAAACAAAAGTGAAAGTGTTTCCGAAACGAAAAAAAAATTTTGAAACGAAAATGTTTTCATTTAGAAAGTATTACTAATTACATTTATAAACTGTTNCACAGGAAATGTAATCCTCAAAATNGATTCTGCTTTTTACTTTTTTCTGGGGTTTTGAACTCCAAGACACTCTACAACAGTGGTTCTCAAACTTTTATGAGCCGTGGCCCCATTCTAAGTTCAACTGGCGAATACTTAATATATCGTGACACTTGGGTTATGCAATCTCACGGCAAAGCTACACCTTGTGGAGGCCTCTGCTCGTGGCCCCCAGAGAACCGCTCCGTGGCTCCTTAAGAGTGCCGAAGGGCCCGTTTGAGAAAACCTGCTCTGCAACTCTAAAACGCTCAATCTTGAGGTGGCACCCAGGACAACTAAACGCTAAACACCCAGAACAACTAAACACTGAGTCCCCCCAAAAAAATCCTGGATCTGCCTGTGTTTAACGATGCGTTTTTTTTCTGCATTTTAGTTACATTATGCTTGTGCTGCACTAGAATCGTCCATTCGCTTTAAGTAAAGACAGCCGGTTCC
>JGI24158J21664_10009399_pt1 | contig 13045 bp, 10 predicted proteins | sample Ectturendosymbi3_FD_21664 | JGI IMG/M metagenome (IMG submission 21664) | reverse complement strand
ACGATAATCCCGACCTATGGTTTCTGGTCACACGTCTCCTACTGGTTCGCAATGATTTGATCCAATTAGTTGAAGACGACACAGCAGCTTCGCTTGGTCTTGTACGTACAGTAGCAAACTTCTTTGAAATGTTAAACAGGCAAATAAGTTTCTTAAAACAAACAAATATTCCTTAAAACGCGCAAATGAATTTAGGTTCTTTTGTCGTACAATTCCAATCGTATTCCCTTGGAAGTTCTATCGCAACATTTTTGTGGTAAAAAATCCATGTTGACTAATTCTCAAACCTTGCAAGTTTGTTATACCTATGTGAAAGCAGGGTAGTATGAAGTGCTTAGTTAACGAAGTGAAAAGTGAATGCTCCCAAGCGGTTAAGCCAAAACTTAGACTAATTTGTTTTACTTTCTTGGTTGGTAGTTTGTGGATTTTGACCTGTATAAGAGCTTACTTTAACATGTTGATTTGGCCATCTAAGGAAAAATATAGCGACACATGTACGTTCAACAGAGCTGAAGTTTGACAGCGTTCAACCGTAAAAGATTGTTTCAATGAAGTCATTTGAGAAAGTATGCCCGAGCGAGTTTATCAACCGCGTTGCGCAATATGTGCACATGCTCACCAGTAGAATGCATACGTTTTTCAATTTTACTTGTTTACTGATATCGTTTGCAAGGTATCTGCTTTAAAATCAATTATTTATCAGCCTTCTCTAATAATTTTTATTGTGTTTTTTTAGACGAGTACTTTTTTCTGTAAAATTAAAAGACTAACTTCTGCTTGATCGCATTTTACAAAAGTGAGAGATGAACGTGCATTTACATTGATTTAAAACAAGTTTCCGTATTCTTGGAAAGTGCAAGTAGGGTTAATGAATTCATCTGAAAAGAATTACCACTTTAAGTAACTAATACAGCTGAAGGTCGGAGTCGGTCCGGAGCCAGAGCCAGAGTTGGAGTTGGAGTCGGTGTCGGATAATCGAAATTGCCAAGAGTTGGAGTCGGATGATGGGACTTCCGACTCCACAGCCCTGAACCCAACATTGGTGTGATTTAGCACATTTGTGAAGGATGAATGAAAACTCATTAGCATTTGACTGAGTTTTGCATTTGTGAATTCAAGTTATGCAAGATAGCAATAGATTTTTGTAGAGAAGCTGGGCAAAATCCTTCAGAAATTTTCCAAGTTGTTTTTTCATATTTAATTGCACCATGTGGACAACTTCAAAGGGTTAAGAATTTTGCAGTCAAATATCATTCATTGCCATATAACTGGTATCATGGCTTGAGTTTGGTTTCGAAAATGATTATGATGAACTTCTAAACAGCTAATATTGCTGAATACAGCCAAGCACTTCCTTACCTTGCAATTTTTTTTCTTTGTATGTGTGTTTGTGTACAAGAATGGGCATGTATGCTCCTGTATCTTTCTGGCAATGCAGCTGGCGCCACTATTATCTTGTATTAAATGATTTTCATGCTAAATCCTGTTCACTGTGATGGAAACACTGTAAGGGAATCAGAAAATACGAGAGGTTAAAATTTTTCATGCAATTTTTTGCAGTAGAATGAACTGACTGAAGTTTCTGCACTAATTGATCTTGTTTTGACAAAAGTTTTTCTATTTGGCCCAGTTTTTATTATGGCATTTGTTTTATCAAGGCCTCAAACATATGAGATGTAAACATGTGTTTTATTTGTGTATGAAAAAAATTCATTCAAAGTGCTCCAAACGACATGTGTTTTTATTTGTGCAGTTTTTGTTCTGACCTAACAGATACCAATTTCTTACATAGATATTTTTAATAAAGGTGTTTGTTGGATGAAAATAGCCAATCATTTCTCATACAAACCATTTTATAAACATCTGCAGTAGAGAAGATCACCCATTCTTTAAATTAATGTAGTTGTGTACCTTGATAGGAACATGACTCAGTCTCTGCAATCGGTATCACATGTCTTCAAACCCAAATTAGATGTTGAGTTCCAAAATTTAACCTACATAGTGTGCTTAACCGACCAGGTAAAACGTTCTATGGAAACCAAGTAAATAAATAAAGAAACCTGGGTAACATCAAAGCAATGTCCACTTAGTTGCATACTCTGAAGTAAATTTTTCTCACTGCTATTTTCAAAAGCTATAAAATGAAAAACTTCTTATTCCGCATTTCTGATCCCTCTCAAATCACAAGTGCCTAGAATGTAGCTATGAAACTTCTCTGATCATAAGCACATTGCTACTGAAAAATGCAAAAATGTATGTGCTACTGAAATTTTTGTTGTAGCTAAGTACATGTCATCAGATTTTGTTCCTCTGCAATTTTAGGTGGATCCATCCATGGATTTTGAAGAAGCATCAAGCTCAGTTATAGGGGGCTGTATTAAGCAGATGGAGAGCAAAGATTTCATCATGGAATCAGCTATATTTACATGCTTAAAGAGGTTAGCTGTATCTTTTTATTAGGTTAGCCTTCCTGTATAAGTTGAATGAATCTTATACTGTATTATGCATGCAGTGATTGATGGTGTGACTAACTTTTAAACATTTTTAAACATTGTAAGTGATGTGTTTACTAAAGGTTAGTTTTGCTTGTTTCAGTGATGTTTGCCACATGTGAGCTTGTTGAATGCTTTGTAGACTATAAATCATTGTTTTCAATGCATGGTAAAGGTTTTGTATTGGCAAAAAATGTATATTCTTGGGCCATGGTATACTTATGCACTGTTAGTGAAGTTGCATTGCTTTTGTTAATCGCAATATTTGCTGGTGGGCTTCATAAAAGTTCTTTAGGAAAGCTGTCAAGTCTTGCAGATCATTTTCTTGGTGATTACTATGCTGTCTGTTCTTTCAAATAATTTTTCTGCTGTTTAAAACACACACCTACTTACTGGGTTCAGAAAATTCTGGGTGTTTGAATAGAGAAATGGTTTTCAGCTTTAGGAATAATGTCTTGCACCTATTCAAGTGGCATTGCATAAAAACAAATCTGAAACTTTCTTACATTTACTAGTTACCGAATCACTGAAATAAGTTAATAAGTTGACAATTTTTTAAATAAGTTGACAATTTTTGTGCTTAGCTTCTTGCTGGCACTTCAGGATTATTGGTTGCAATTCAGATTTTTAACATTAACTGTGATACACTCAAACTTCAAATGTAATTATGAAAATTTGTATGGAAAAATAATTATGAAAATATTGAGGAACTTGAAGATGACAAGTTTTAAGCATTAAGACATATCAAACTTGTTAGAAGCATGTTGGGACATGCATATGCATTTTTATAATAACATAATGTAGTAATGGCTGTATGCAAATGTCCATACATTGAGATGTGCATATAATGTGTTGTGCTTAAACGTCCGAACAACATAAAAGGATTTCTGGCGAACTGTAATAATAATACAGCAAAACTGGATTTAACACTATACCTCAAGCTGAATGCAAATAAATTAACTCTTAATTATACAAAAATTAAATTCATACTCTTCTAAAATTCTCCCTTTAACCTCCCCAATAAACCTCTCTTGCAGTGGTATCCCAGTAGAACAAGTAGAAAGTATAAAATACCTAGGTGTTGTAATAGACTTGCAGCTAAATTGGGAACTACATATTGATCATGTGGGTAAAAAGGTTGCATTTGGTAGTGTGGCACTATACAAGTTGCAGCCTTACGTTAATGTAGATCTGCTTTGTAAAATTTATTTCTCTATTGTTTATTGTTACCTCTACCATGCAATTATTATTTGGGACACTGCAAATAAAACCTTGTCAGATTCTTTTGTAAAATTAAATAACTGAGCTATACACAATGTCTGTAAAATTCACACCAATGAACAAATATCCATAAACGATCTGCATCTGTCTACTTAATATTCTAGACATAAATAACATATATAAATACGAATTGGCTAAATACATGTTTAAGATATGTAATGGAATTTCACCAAAAGAATTCACAAATGAACATGGATACACATCAAAATATCATAATTTTTATACACGACAACTGGATAATAAGGTACTGATTATTCCTGTATACAATACAGTAAAACAACAACGCTATTAAATAGACCTTACCATACATTTAGGAAATTATATAAACAGCTCCTCTTTCAAATATAAATTTAATTGATTCCCGGCATTATGTACGCACTTGCTTCATTCGACGCAAGCAAACCCGTCTTTGTTTCTAGTTAATTCATTGCTCGTGCCGCTGCTCTTTTGTGACGTTTTTTTTCTGCACTTGATCTGTTGTATATCTTGAGTTTTTTCTTTTGTGTGTGTGTGTTTTACCTTTCATTTCTTTGCGACAAACATAATCTTCTGGCTGCCTTTCTCCTTGTTCTTTTTAAGGGTTGGCTGACGTGATGACCTCGCGGTCATTTCGCCAACCCTCTTAGTCTCTTTGTTGAACCATGCATTGTTCCACATCTCGCGAAATAAAAATTGATTTGATTGATTGTAATTTAATCATCTATAAGTACTTTCCAGGTACCTCTACACCAGCTATGTCCAACCTGCAGGCCGCATGTCGAAGGTTTTGTGCGGCCCAGTTTAGGTTATCGCTGTAGTAAAAATATTCTACGTACTGACAACTTGTCCTTATTTTGATAATCTTGAATTTGACATCTTTGTTGCAGGTGGTCCTCAGTGCCACTTTATCAAGTCTGTTACCATTGCAGTTAGGATTCGAACGCTTTCAGTACATTAGCTTTAGCTAAATTTAGTTTGTTGAGATCAAATTAGGCCATTAAATGTGCGGCCCTCATTCATATGTTATTCATTGTGCGGCCCTGGTTAAGATAGTGACATACTTTTTGGCTCAGAAAGTCGTTTGGGTTGGACATAGCTGCTCTGCACTCTAGAGCTTAGAAATGTAAATTAAACAGACCTGGCGGTTCAACAAAAAAAGCAACCAACAGTTTTATTGTTACACTTTGAATGACATGTTGTTTTTTTGCTGCACGGGTTTCAAGAACAAGGTTTAATAAGAACTACTGGAAAAATAAAGGGTTTAATAAGGACTTCTGTCAGATTTGCATAAAGACTACTTGAAGTAATTCATTCATCAAATGGATAGTCTTCGTCTCGCATCAAACACTGCTTGATGTCTTGGATTACTGTGACACGAGTCCATCATCATTTGCTTTAGTAAAACCTAAACAAGTAATGACGGAATAGAGCGTGACTGATGCGACTTTGTGTCGACACAGACATTTTCCTTTTTTCATGGCGGATACCGATATTTTTTGCGCAAAGACGTAGGTCACTAAAACAGTCAAACACCACATCGCAGGCCGTGATTTGTTCGTTGTCGGTCATTTGCTTACCGCACGAAAATATACCATGAGTGTATGTCACGTCATAAACCGATTGATTTCGTGGCCAAATGCATTAAACACTAATTCGAGTTGTGAGATTGCTGCACGCCGTAAGGAACAGGACAGAGAATTTAACGCTAATGAATTAGAGATGGAGCTGCAACTCGGTCTTCCGAACACTCTGGTCAAAACAATAGCCTTGTGGCCTTCTTGAGCAAATGCAGAAATATCGGCGGAATTTTGCCGACACGATACATCGGTATAATGCCGGTCGATTTGTAAAGGATGTTGGGTTTCAAACAATAGCCTACAAAAATATTTCTGGCTAAAAAACTCTGCAACATGTTCCGCTTGAAATTGTGGTTATTCATCGCAAAATGCTTCAACATGCCGTGTGTCATTTTGCTATGCTTGGCAAATAGGCTAGGTTTTAGATTGCGATATGAAAAACATCCTGTAGTCTTTATATTGTTGGTTTGTTGTAGTCTAGCGCATGCACGTTTTTATATTTTGCATATGGTAGGTAGACATTTTTTGGTCAAGTTCTTTATTTTATGCAATACAGTACCTTATGCATATTTTTCAGGTATTTTCATGCCGGAGGTATGCCTGAAAAAGTAGTGGAATTGTTATCAGACAATTACACAGCTGTCGCCCAGACGGTCAACCTCCTTGCTGAATGGCTTATCATGTGTGGTAAATAAATATTATTCATATCTGTAAAACTTTTACGTTACTTTCATGCAAGTAAGCTTTTAATGTTTAAACAGAGAAAAGCTGTTGAAAACGCTGTCGTCTCTTTGCCCTATCGGTCAGCAGAGTTTCTTGACCGTGGTCCTTTAGCGTCCTAGAGTTTGAAATACCCACACAGCACAATTTTTGTTGACGTCTGCAGAAATAATTTCGACTGTTTTTACGCTTACCCTGATTTAAGGTATCGTTGTCAACTCGTGTTGGGGTCGTTCGCTCTATTGGCACGGCGTCATATGCGCCATGCACCACGAACGGGATGTGCGTCAAAAATAGCCCTGTATTTATGTGGCGCGAACAAGCAATAATAGGGTGCTCTCGTTGGGTGATCTCTATTGTTGCGCGCTGAGCTCAAGAAGGTGATATATCATGGTGATTGTAAGCCTGCCTTCAGGAATACAACTGTGCTATTTTCTGTTTAATGCTGTGTGCATTGCATGTTCACCTGGTTAAACGAAGGGAAAAAAAACTTTTTAAAGAAGGTGTAGAAATACCGTGATCCAAATTACGATTACACTCTGTTAAAATTGCGAGCTGTTTCTGTGAAAATGTGGCACTTTTCACATAAATTCATTAGCGTTCATTTTAAAGCAATGTCAAGTGTTTTACTGAAACCCTGCGAGCACTACATTTTTCGGAAATTAATACTCAAGCAAATAAGTGAACTGCTGCCGAGCTCAAAGCTCTGCCGAAGCACTACATGAAAGCGCACAAAACGAATGATTTACGACAATTACTCTGCTCATGATGCATATAGTTTTGAGAATTAACAGACAAACGTGTAGGAAACCCAAGTGTGATGGAGACTGTCGGTTGTCCGTAAACGAAAATGTGTTTTTTTTAACTGAGCTTATGGGCGTGTCTTAGAGTTAGCAAGCAGATCTATCTGTGAATTGTTTCTCCTGCGTAGAAAAGCTAACATTCACTTTACAGGCTTGGCACCTACCGAAGTGCAAGACTTGGTAGAAGACCACTTGAATGACTTGCTGATAAAGCATTTCGATCCAAAAAAAGCGGACACCATCTTCACCGAGGGAGGGGAGGTATTGCTCCATGAACGTCTTGCTTTTTACGTAAACGTTCGTGAGGGGCTTGGTGCGTCCCCGGCTTCCTATACTGTGTGCGGCGTGCAGCCCGAAATATTGGCGATTGCTTTCAAGTCGCAAAGGTGTTGCGGAAAGTTTTCAGGAAGTGTCCGCGAAGAACCTGCTTTGCTCCTGCAATGCTCAGCATTCGGAGTATCACTGGAAACGTGCGATTCTGTGTCGTCGGGGATTACGAAACCTTTTCGTTGGTTACTTGTGCAATGCAATATTTTGGATTTGTCAGATCTTCGAATGATAGCTTCTGGCTACATACTGTTGCAACAATAATAACAAAAGTGTCTGTTGGATGCGTTAGCAAGCAGTTACGGGTCATGTTTGTGCTGCAAGTAAACAAAAAATAACGCATTTCAGTTGACAAAGCTTAAACAAACAATTATACGTAGACTCCTTCGTGGTTGGAAGGAATGATTGCACACCAGAAATGGAGACAGCTTTTCTACAGGCTTGCAGAGGAGTATCCTGACTGCTTAATGCTTAACTTTACCATCAAAGTAAGTTTCTGTGGAAATTATAATACGTTTTGTGATTATGTTTGCTGATATATGAGGACACTGTGTCGTATGAACTGAACGTGACCTGTTGCATGCAAATTTGCTGATAATTGTGATGCGTTTGTTTAAACGTTCCCACTTAAATTGTAACCCGGTAATTTCTGCAACGTTTCGAACGGTTTTTTTCTATTACGCTTGTCGTTCTTATTCCCTGCACGATCGTGCGAAGATGTCGATAGAAACATTAGCGCATTACAATTTGCTGCAGCTGGTCACAGATTTTTTCCGCATTCTTTCCAGCTAATATCGGACGCAGGGTACCAGGCCGAAATCACCAACGTATCGACGGCCTGCACGCAAATCGAAGTGTTTTCTCGCGTCCTGCGCACTTACCTCGCGACGATTCTTGAAAGCGGAAGCGAAACTTCCGCAGAGCAGCACATTCCGGAGTTCGCCGTGAGTAGCCGACCATAAGTGCTTGAGTTTTCACCCAGAACCATAANTGCTTGAGTTTTCACCCAGAACCATAAATGCTTGAGTTTTCACCCAGAACCATAAATGCTTGAGTTTTCACCCAGAATCGTGATCTTAAGCCTGGCGCCGCCGACTGTTAGCAACGGTGCACCGTTTTGGTGTGACGCTGATTTTCCAGTGTGTCCCGGCCGCGTGTTTGACGCGCCCGACTTCGAAACCACTGACGGTGAAGTTAATGCTTTTTATTCAATTAAAGACGCAGCTCGTGCTTCGTCAGCTGTTGCTATGGTTACAATACTTTCAAATAAAAATATTGCTATTCAAACTCACTGCTGAGTTACTGGTTGAACTGCTGCACATCGCGTGTTTTTTTTAATTAGAAATGAGGGTTCGGGGCAAAACCCAGGTACAGGGTCAAAAAGTTTTTGCATTGTTGTTTTTGGTTGAGAAGCCTTGCGTAGGTGAAGACTTCGTCGCGAAGATTGACAGTCGCTGCTGAATTTAAAATGTGATATTTAAGGCGATTTCTTGCTGGCGTTTTACACGTAGTGTAGTATTTGCATCTGTCGACAGGAATCAAAATCCGACAACTGTGATGTTATGCACAGTATATACAATTCGCCTATTGAGAGCAAGCATCATCGATTCTCATCCAGATAGCTTAGTGTTTGTGTTTTACTCTTAGTGTTTCTTTATTTACTCGTTTCAAGAAAATGGTATGTCACGCCGAGCATACTTACCTATACACGCAAGCGGTGATGGCTGTACTGGGAAAGGAAAAACACGGAGGGTCGGTTGTGAGGAGGATTTCTCAGGAAGTGCAAAAATATGCTCGAGAAAAGTAAGCGATTGGCTTCCTATGAAGACTTTTCAGTTTGTTCATAGGGTTTTGCCTGCGTTGAAAACGGACATAGTCTGTAGTTGTGAGGTCCATAAAAACTCTCCGTTGCACAGGAGAAAGCGAGGTGAAATTTCGTACGTAAACTTCTGCAATGCTGTTTGCATTTCGTGCGTCAACAATTGCATTTGCAATGTCGTTTGTACTTCGTGCCTCAACAATTTGATTTCCATTGTTATCAAGCCCGTGCGTCCCCCCTTTCTGCGGGCGTCGTATTTTTCCTTTTTTTCCTGTTTAAAATACCCGCGTCGTTCGCGCGCAGGGGTCACGACGTGACGCACATCACCCTCGCACTGAGCGGGGCGTCCTCCCATCCCCGCGCGCGACAGGGCATCATGTCCATGCTGTCGAAAGGACAACTCAACCCGGGTGACGTCACCGTCTTGCACAAGCTCTACTCGTCAGACAACCCGCCTCCCGTATCTTTGATAAGGGTGAGTTGTGGAACAACCCTTGATATTGAAATGACTTCAAGTGTTAGGTAGTCCTCTTTGACGTGTTTGTTCACACCGGTACATGCTGCTGTAGCCTCTTGCGAATGTTTGAACCTGTAATCAGGGCTGTGGAGCCTGTACTCAAATTTCCGGCTCCGGGCATCTAATTTTTTTTGGCTCCAGCTCCAACATCTTGAAATTTTTGGCTTTGGCTCCAGAACAATTTGGTCCAAGAACCAGAAAAAACATGGTATTATTTTTATAACTCGCTTGAACCGGAACCCAAATTTCAGGCTCCTGCTCCGGCTCCACAGCCCTGCCTGTAATCCAATCCGTTTATGATAGTTCGGGCGTTTCGCATACAGTAAACCTCGGTTAATCCGGATCTTCGCCAAACCCGGATAAAACTGCTGGTACAAATGATTTCTAACGTTATTCTTTATAAAAATCTTCGGTTTATCCGAATTTTTTATCCGGATCTTCGCCAATACCGGATAAAATTTTCTCTTTTTACATCTCGTAATCCTGTTTTTTTTGCACTCCGACACTGTTGTGTTCTTAATTGCACTGACTGGTCTCTAAGAAAGATTCGGCAGCTTTCAGACGCAACACAAGAGTGCTCACGATCACTAACGAACGTTCAGAATTATGATAATAATGGCCGCAACTGCGCGCAACATCCGACTGATCGAAGAGACGGTTATTGCGTCACATACGGGCATAGCACATCACGTTGAACATAACGTTCAAGGCACGCCGCTGCACCACGGTTTCAGTCAATTGATCAGTGTTGAGTGTGCGTGTGTAGAGCATTATCCCTGATGAGTGCATTGTACTCGGTAACTTGTCTGGAAGGCATTACCTTCCAAATAGAGTGACTGCTTATGGACCAGTTGCAGAAATATGTGTCAGTCCAAAATCCCAGATTTCTTCGCAGCCAAGTAATCAAAAATTACCAACTTAAGATTGTTCATAACTGCCTGGATATGACGGTTACAAGTCTGATGTGCCATTGCAAATACATCAATAAATTCGCTGTGCTTCTGCGAAAGTCTGCTATTTTGTCGAAAATGCCTTCAATTTAAGTGATTTTTCACCCATATCTCCGTACTTAGATGACGTCTTGCTAGAAACAACCATCTTCCGTTAATCCGGATCTTCGCCTAAACCGGACAAAATTGTCGGTCAAATCGAATCCGGATTAACCGAGGTTTGCTGTATTTGAAAAAGACGTATTGAAGTGGGAACAGGAGGGTTTTTCATGTTTCAACTCTACCTGTTCTTGGTCTAATAATAATGCGGAGAATTTATCGATCATCTGTGGTTGCTTTCAACCACAGCCCGCAAAATAAAAACGTACGGTATTCGCAAACAGCAGCGAAAATTGCGTTTTGCCCACTCGTTGCGCGTTGTGCGAAACATGTTGGAACACAGCGTCCATTGTGTCGTCACATTCGGGTGTTCGCTCGTCTCGCTTGGCCGAACACTGTCTCGCGTTAATCGTGATGACAGAAGTAAAGCGAAGACATGTATTTTGTGCCGTGGAATCGGCTAAACTGTAATTCAGCGCAGCCTTGCTTACTAGCACTTCAGGTACGACCAGGGTTCGCTGCATGATGGCAGGTTGCTAAGCAACAAACGCGAAGATAAACTTGCGTGTGTTTTGAGCTACTGGCGACTGCAAGGGACACCTTGCTGCGTCACACGGAATGGATTTGCAGTGCTAGCCATCAATTGAACTGCGAGACGGCAATCGGCGTCACCACCAGTGTTGTTTTGAGCGATCGGTACGATCTCTCAAAATGCAGTGGAGCTCCCTGTGCTGCCACAAACAAAATACACAAAACCTTGCCTCACACCCATCTTTCGGTATTTAGATAAAATGATTGCGGTCTTTCCAAGTGTCGTAGCGGTCACCAAGATCAAACACTAAAAAAAACTTGATGACAATGGCAGGTAGTTGCAAAGAAAAAATCTTATTTTTCGTAACTGCTTCATGCACTTTTACAGAATCCACTGTTCCTGGAGCTGTTCATCGAAAGCTTGTTCACCAGCCGCGGCGCCAAGATCAACCCCGACCACCGACACAAGTACATCTTCTTGCTCGCATATGCGGCGAGCGTCAACGAGACTTGGCACAAAGTTAGTGGCTTTGCCCGAACAGGCGCATCTTCGTTGCACAGACAAAGAGCTTGTTGCAAACGATGGTTCGGCACCTTCTGCTTCAGATCATCGAGGCTTTTTAAGTGCAGTCTAAGCTCTAGTTAGCACATTATTTAAGCAACACAGTAATGTTGTATTTTGCTTCCACGAGCGGTTTGATTCCTTTTCGATGCATTTTTATGAGACGCTTTTTTATTGATCAAGTTGCCAATGAGAACTCTAACGTGCATGTAGTTCTGAACTGAGTTGTTCACCTTAGGTCCGTTTTATCATGAAACAACTACGTTTAAACAATCGTTAATGGAGTCGACTGACTTTTCTTGTTGTTTACATTATTGCGGGGGCCAGCGGAGTACAAACCTGCTTTAAGCGTATTTTCTCTGTTTTTACTTGAAATCGATCTCATCTGTAGTGCTGATTTCATAAACAAACTAGGTGGAGGTGTTGACGAAACGAAGTCAAAATTGACCTTTTTGCAGATCACTGTCCAAGTTGCATCGATTCAGTCGAATGTGTCCCAACTTCTGACGCCTTTTTCAAAATTACGTGTGTGTCGACTGTTGATTTCACAACCAGCGTTTGTTCGTTGCAGAACGAACGAAAGTCAGTGGTGCGAGACGAACTGATTCAGACGTCACAAGCAATTGACAAAGTGCACCACCTGGTGAGCGGTGGTCAGGGTCAGCTGGAGCTGATGTCAGAGATCGGTACATTGTACCACTGCATCAGGTCTGTTCAATTCATTAGTTCGTTTTCAAGGCTATTTGTTTCATGCCATGACTCCAGCTGTTAACATCCTGATTTTATCAGTTATTCTGCGTAAAATGTCTGAATAAAATGCGTAAATGCTGAAGTCGTGTTTAAAAGTAACGTTCGATGCCTGGTATTTATTCGGTCATAAACCGAATTTGTTTTGAAGTGGCCGAAAAAAATTAAGCCATTTCGGTCAGAATGTCGGAAAATATGGACTGGCAAATACTGTTCCGGCGAGTTTCAGTTCCGTTACGGGACAAATGACCGAAATGTTTCAGCGAAAGAAAACCCAGCACCATGCAAGCATAGTGATTGGCCTGCTATTCCTCACGTCATGTTTGATGACGTTGTCTTTGATATGTGACGTGCTTCCGTCTTATAGACAAGGAAACTGGGAATTCCAAATCATATGTGAATGCCGTTAAGCTTTAACTCCATGTCGAGAACCAAAGCATTCTGCTGCCTTTTGTGTGACGTTAATGTTTATTTTAGATTGTCCCAGACGTCGTAGCTTGGCATGTTTTCGTTTTTTTTTCCCGACTGCTGTTTACCGGTACCTCATCAATTGACGGTTACCGGTACCTCATCAATTGACGGTTACCGGTGCCTCATCAATTGACGGTTACCGGTGCCTCATCAATTGACGGTTACCGGTG
>JGI24158J21664_10009398_pt1 | contig 13045 bp, 8 predicted proteins | sample Ectturendosymbi3_FD_21664 | JGI IMG/M metagenome (IMG submission 21664) | reverse complement strand
ATGTTGCTCTGTGCATGGGCATATGCCGTGAAGTCAGAAATTTCGCTTGACACCGGTGATTCAGCCTCGGACGCTGTTGTAAAATGTTCTGTTTTTATTAACCAGCGTTGTGCAGAATGTGTGTGTTTGTATATTATGGACTTCGTGTCTGCGGGCAAAAATACATTATTATTAGATGTGATCGTTTGCGAAAAAGCTGTACCACGGTTGAACAAGCAAGATGACGTCATCGAATGAAACAAGTTGCCCCTCCCCGAAATGAAGAGCTGTTTGCGCCCCTGGTTTGACCAATGCAGGCAGCTGCGACTCTTCGAAGCAAAATCTTTGCCAGAAATATTTTATGTTTTGAATAATTTTTAGTAATTGAATATGCATTTGAGAATTCAAGTGTTCTTCTGATGAAAATGTTTCACCTTCGGGACAAAGAGCTGAAATGCCGGAAAGAATTGCTCTTGAAGTATTACAAAAAGTCATTACAAAGTTATATGAGGTTGCAGGAAGTGTGTGGGCAGACTTAAAACTGAAGTCACGAACCAGTTACGTAAGATGTTACCAAATTAAGTCACACAAGGCACCAGAACACACGCCTGCAGTCAGGATAAATTGACTGAACCCAATTCTAAATGCTTCCACAAAGTTTTGCTACTGAGACAAGCAACAATTTTCTGACAGTACTATAGTCTAGTTCTGCCTAACACTGAAATGCACGACAGATCGATCTTCCCATTTCTGCTGTTGTGTTTTAGTTCGAACTCATTCTTTGAACACCATGTAGCAGCGCGGTGGCTGCTACATGCGACGCGCTAAGCATAACATCCCTAGTAGCACAAAAGCTACTGGGAGCTCCCTTTAGCCTACTGCGTAAGTGCGCAGGCAAGCCGCTTCTTCAACCACGACCACAGTCTGACTAAATTTAACGCAGGATTCGAGCAACCACTGATATGTGTCGTCATCAACAACTCCCATTACCCGGCCTTCAAAAACAACAACCCAACTTATCATGCATTTGGAAAATATTTAATAACTGCTTGTGCTTTTATTACAATCAAAAATATTTTATAAACCATGACATAAGACTGTCATACTCAAGGCGACGGGAACATTATGAATGATTACGTAAAAATTTTAGTTGTTCTACATTGCGCAAATGTGCCTACATCAAGAGGTAGTAACTTTCTGAAAAGATCATAAAAAACTAGCGGAAATGAGTCGTACTGCCAGATTAAAGCACGACTATTTTAAAATGTTCCTAGCTCAGCATTTTCGTCTTTGAAGCATCATATTGTAATAAATGATGAAACAAAACTTAAGCAAATTTGTCCAGTACGTAGTTCAGTGGTTCAGGTATAAGCCTGCACCTTCTTACAAGCGTCATCATTCAACCAGATTGAAGTCGTGTAACATCCGTCAATTTTGTTGATTGTATGTAGAGTGGCGAACGCAAAAAATTTCATGGGGGGATTTTATCCAGTGGCGTGTGGTGGTCATTTGTATTTGGTGTGCGCTGTTTGTGACGTCACAATTTGACGTCATATTCATGTTTCCAACCAACGTTTTGGCGAAGTTTGTTGACACAATGTGCATATTCTTCTGCACGCACTCTCCTTATTTTATGTGCCATTGCACTGAATATAAACAATCAGCGCTCCAAGTACTAGGATATCGGAAGAAAATAAACTCAACGCTACGACACAGGAGTTCATAACCGCAAAAATATCAGGCTGCATGTTAAAACAGGGGAGTAAAACACACTACAACTGCAAAATCAGGCTGCGCTAATATCTCGTCGAATACGAGTAGTCGAGCATAGGTGCGCGGCTGTACTGGCTGGCGCAAACCCCGGTTTGCAAGAACGAATCTTGCTAAACTACACAAGAATTGAGAATGCGCATAAAGTGCGCAAGAAAACTTTTATCTTCTTTTTTATGTATAGAAGTCCAGCAAACTTTCAGATTTCCTTTTTTCCCTGCTGAGACATTATCAAACGCCTATAAATGCTTCTCTGTTAACAACTGCTGTTTCTGAGCTCGTGCAGAAGTTCTATCATGCTACAGAACTTGGTAATGTAGCCAATGTGGTCAGCGTATGCGCTGATCAGACATAGCAGACAAAATAAAGACAACTGTTTCGGATGAAGTGAACTATCGTGGAACACAACCTTAAATATGCGTAGTGAAGGAAAGGTCTGCTAACCATGATGAGATGGTTCCTGGATGCAGATGATAACCCAGATTCCCACCAAAACCTAATTATGTCTTTTTCGCCCATTCATAATGTTCCTTGAAATTTGCATGCAAATTGATTCCGCGGTATTTGCATTAAGTCAACAAATTACTAAGCAAAAAGTATGCGAAAACAATTAATCTCCTTTGCGCAGGTAATGAAGTTTTTGTAACATATCAAACTCATGGGGTTTTCGACCTGAATCTCCCCCCTTGCGTACGCCCTTATGTACGTACGTGTTACAACAAATGACCACAAAAGTCAAAAAAACACTATTTTGTGATGATATCTGAAGAGCTAAATCTAGGTGGCATTTTCATATGTCTACTTCATAACAAGGGTATATCTGATAGACGTTAAGCGCGTCTTTATCTCAATATACTTCTGATAAGGTCTGTGGGCTGCAAATTCACGTGGAGCTGATTTTGATTCAGGCTGTTGGAGCAGAACTTTGTTTCTGCCATCTGCTGCACGTTGACAGTTACAAACGCGTCGAAAGGCATTGCCCGGTTTATTAAATCTTCTCAAAAGTCTGCATTCACATTTAACACTTACATTCCACGGCAGACCAAGTAAGCTCCACTTGTGCTGATGCACTTTTCTGAAGAAAATGAACGCAGAATTAACGAGTGACAAACAAAGGCACAAATCAAGTAAGAAACAGAAACGCAAGTTACCAAATGAATAGTCTACTGGTAGAAACGATGCAACTTACTGCGGCAATTCAACAGCATACAGCCTTGAAATCTTCTAGCCTGCAAAACTACTCAGTGAAAGGAAAGGAGCACAAAGTGCGTGTAAAGGTCTTACTGCATTCCGCTGCATGTGCTCTTACGCGGTTACGCAAAAATTAAAGACGGCAATAATTTACCAGCGTCTTCCCTCAAGACGGATTTCCTGCAACACAGGCTGTGAAAACCGTTCCAAATATTTCTCGCGCATTTAGCCCGCTCATTCGCTTCATAGTTGTAAACGGGCCTAATGTTGAAGCCCGAACCCGGCCCGAGCCCGACATTTGTTTTTGAAGCCGGGCTTAGGCCGAAAGCCAAATTAACCGAGTGAGGCAAGGTATACGCAACTGCGGGGTATCAAAAAACGTAGTGTGCGGGTATAGCTGCAGGTACACGGTTTTATCACATCCAAAATAGCAATCACCTTGACCAAAGTAAACTCAGCTTGTAAGTCAATGCTTATACTGCGGAGCAGTGTTTTTTTAAGGTTTTTAAAAGGGTGTCATGGTGGAGCTTTAGGGTGTCAATAACATTTTCCCTTCTATCTCTGACTTTTAACTGATTTTCACAAAAACGCAAGTTTCCGTCCAAATACGCTTATTATTTGAATTGGAAGCTTCTCTGCACGTCTGCATTTGCCACCTAATATGGTTAGAATAATGTATTTTCACAGAACTAACGTACGTATACTTGGAAACGTATTAATCTTCAAGTTAAACCTAGGTGAGCTTTCATCAAAGAGTATTTTCAGAAAATCGAGAAGAATTTAGGATAGCTCGAGGAGTCGAAAACAAGTTGTACCAGATTTTTTGAATGCGAACAATGCGTGACGATTATGCACACTGTACAACTACACACGAACGCAATTGCTTCAGGGGAGGGGCGAACTTATTTGCCAACAACACGCAAGTTTCCCAAACACATCTATATTTTGTTTAAACAAACTATATTATGGTCTAGAAACCAACGCTTTATCACTAAGCTTATCTTTGTTCCCATGAATGTTTCGAAAAGTGACCTCAGCAAGGACAAGCCATACATTTATGTTGAGATAATGTTGGTTTGCATTGTCATTTCGCAACAACTAAACTACTTCCGTGGTGGAAAGCTATGTCATTTTTTTCTTTAAATACAAGCGTTTCATCTGAAATATTACACTTTTTCCTCAAAATTCCAGTAATCCATGCATCATCATTCAGAAGATGACGTTCCGTTTTCGATTTCAAGTAAAGCAATTTTACTGTTTCAACTTTCATGGTATAAAAACCACCCAGGCAATAACGTGGATAAACTCTATTCGGGTATTTTTCCCATGAAATCGCGTTTTTTGATGAAGGGTGTCTGTGGACAACATCGTTTACTCTTCCACCATAAACACAAGTTATTGAAGACTTGGACTTGTCAGAAGCATGATCGATTGTCTCTTCGACCACAAAGTAAAGTTTTGTTAAGTTCACGAGGATGTCGTCGTCTCCACTTGAATATAACATAAGATTAGGAAGGTTTTCAGATGCCCATTGCATACCAGCCAAAGTCTTGTGAACCACATAGCTGAAATTTACAAATTACAGAGCAAGGTTATATACGTATGAGCAAATGACGATTGCAGTTAGATGAAAGCAATATGTAAACTTAAAACTTTCTGTTGAAAAAACCTTGAGTTCTGCAAAAGCCTCTGTGTGTTTCTTAAAAGAACTCATCATACTACACACTGATTATGAAGACTGCGCTTCCTTTACAAAAACTTGCTGCTGTACTGAAGGAAACAGGGGATATTCCATCACAAAAACTTGCTCTACTGAAGGAAACAGGGGATATTAACAGCTGAATAGACACTTTAGCTTTTTGTAAAATGTATTATTTTGTGTTTGTTTCCGTGGCTCAATTGCTGAGATATAAGTCTACAGGTTTGATGACTTTTTCGTTTGTAGTTTTGTCTTATGAAGCTTTAAATACAAACGAAAAAGTCATCACTGTTAAACATTTCCATATTAAAACAACTTACATTCTCTTTATGTTTTACGAAACAAGTTGTTTGGAGTTAAAAAGTAAAATCCAAGGTTGAAAAACAAAAGCAAATAATCACGTTTCAAACGCCAGTTTGTTTATCATCAACCTTCCTGCTCAGATGCACACAGCCAATGAGCGGTAAACACAGGGCGTGTTTGACAGCGTCACTTATTCGCTTGGATGAGAGCGGCGTAATGTAGCTTAGTCAAGTTTATTGTTTCATATGAGTCATATGATATGACTCAGCTTCAGCTATTAAACAGGAACAATACTGATAGCCATTGCCCGGGGCAATAAGGAAACCAATTGTCAGTGGAAATCAGAATGAATGAAAACACGATGGCACAATAACTGATTAATGTAAACACTAGTGTCACTGTATCACGTGGATTGGTGAAGGACCATGGAGGCAGGGACGTAACGAGGTTAGATGGCACCCGGGCCAAGAAGCAAGTTTGGGCTCCCATCTTCGAACCTAACGTCTTTCGGTAGTAAATGTACTGTATTGAAGAAAGTACCTGTGACACTGTTGGGACTATTGCGGGCCCCCCGCAGTGATTCGGCGCCCGGGGAAATGTGCTCCCCTTGCCCCCCTCGTTACGCCCCTGCATGGCGGTCATCTAGTCAACCAAACCTGCTTATGACTTTTTGCGGAGTGTTAAAAAACATAGTTGGAAATCAAATACATGCAGTTAGAAATATGTAACTAACGGGTTTGAAACGTAAATAACGAAATTTAGAATACAAATCATGTACTAAAAAAAGTTAGTAAAATGTGATTATCGAAATGACGAAAACACTGGGACTTTAATACTTTAATGAAACATGACAAGATCGACACGAATTGGGTTTGAAACAAAAGAACAAACCTTCAACAAGCTAGAAATAGCTGATGCATATTTGTTGGTCAAATGCTCTGACTTTAAACGATTGACTGTGGAAAAAAAATTGAGAATTCACAAATATGAAACTATTTGGTGGAACTACTAATCCCCATGGGGATTTATAGTGTGCTCTTCACACAATGAAAAGTCAACTATAACACGGCGTAAACTTGACTTGTAGCGCAATGTCCTAATCCTAGCTGAGAAACTGCTTGTTATAACAACCAGACTGCTTCACTCACCGGTATTGTTCAGGTACTGCAACTTGCAGAATATCTCCGTGTGATTCGGATTCACGGCGAACAGACGTTTGGAGTTCATTTGTTGCGTATCCAGTTACAAAGATTGTTCGAAAACAACCGTTTTTGATGACGCGGATGCCACCAGTTAGTTTTCGAAGTGCATCGCGGTGGTGCTTGTGGTCTGCCTTCGATTTTATGAAAATGTGCATTGACCAACGGCAACCTGATTTGCATAATGCAAAGAAAAGGCGTTGTTTTTTTGATATCAAATGCAATAAAAATACAAATAATTTTTCGTTTGGTTGTGACAAAACTATATGACTTTTATCAGTTCGGGGCGCCCACTGCAAACAAAAACGAAAATTCGGGTTTGTTAACCAGAACGAACTTAACCAAGCACAAAAGCGTCACTTGGTCTCTGCAGAAATGCTTGGAAAACATTGCATGTGTTGCGGCTGAGTTCGTGTCCCGTAACACAAGTGCTGACTTCGAAAGGATGGACACCGCGATGACCTTGTCGCTCTGCGACATCGGTTCAGCAACAACTCATCTCCAACCGACCCCTTGGAGCTGGAAGTACAACGTATCTTCCAAAACAAAGAGGGTGATGGCGGCAACACCCAACGAACCAACAACCAATCATAACGCTTGAAGTCTCATTGTCGCCCAATATGAATATTCAAACATGGCGCAAATCTGTACAAAGTCTCATCTCCAAGAATACGCATTCAATTGTCGATCATTAGAATTATGAAGAAGAAAGCAACATCCACTGTTCGAGGGCCGGAGCACCACCGACGAACGCTGATTGCGCTACCTGGAAAGATTGTATGAACGTGCACTTGTGTTTTTTCCAACTCTTAGCGCCCACTAGTTAACGCTGTAGTGTAAAAACTGACGCTCCGAGAGATTTTCAATTTTGGCCTGATAGAGGCGGCGGAGAGCGTGTTTCTCGCTGACACTCGCAAAGGCTCTCCATTGACTTTATTCTGATAGTCCATCCTCTCATTTCGTCAATTCAGCTATTAGGGCGCAGTATGGGATGACTTTTCCCTTGAGTCTGTCACGCACCAAAAGTCCTATTGGGGTTAGGTGCTCGCTTAGCGGGGTCAAAGCCACTAGCATGAGGACTAAAAACGTAGCATTAAAACGCGACATAATGCCTGTTTGATCAAATCTTGACTACCACAAAAATATCAAACTTACGAGCACCTAAGACTGCAGCACTGCAGCCAATTTTAAGGTGAAACATGTGATGGTAAATCAATGAAAACTCCTATTTACAAGCATTTACTGGTCAGGTTCAAGCTGTAAAGAAAAGACAAAATCAACGACGGGTCATTGTATGCTCAATCCCTGCTCAGGATTGCAACAAACATTGGATTAGTGAGGTTAGAAAAAAACTTTAAACTACATGGGAATCTATACAAATCAGACATAAAACACTGTAAATTGGCCTAACCCAATTCAACGTGTTTATGAACTTACACGTAAAATAGACTGTTTCAACTTTGGGAATTTACTTTGTCTTATAAAAACGATTAGCATACACAAGGTGCCCAGTGCGTTGCTCCAGATCATAGCATAACACACCAAATTTGAACTCTCTAAATTCTTCGAGAAGTGTTGGGAGTATGTTAAAATGTCTGCCCTTATTTTCTCGACCTCGAAAAATATATGACCAGATCCACTGAGGTTTGCAAAAGCACGGCTTTGACGGCCAAGTGCTTCTGGCCTTGAAATCATTGTATTTCTGCTTAGAAGTTCATGTCCATGCCAAATACTTCAAGTCCGTTTACCATGCGTGTTGGCCTCCAATGACGATGGGCATTGTCGCCACTACACTCTTAATAATAATCTACATCAGTGGTCCTCGACGTGAGCGAAATCACCCCTAGGGGTCGATTTTATGCGTTGTGAAGGCGATTTTGTGAATTGCGAGATTTGTGAGGCGATTTCAGTTTCCAGGGACCGATTTTACATTTAAAACATACTCAATGTTGAATTGATTACAAAAAAACAACATTTATTACTTTAAAATCAAAGCATTTGATGGCCTTTCGACTCCATGGTTCGTAATAAAGGTTACAAAACGCATATCCGACTGGTTCTGTGTACCCAATACCGCACCAACCATCCAAGACCTCTGTAATTCTCACTGGTTGGGAGTCAAGCATTGTGGTTCTCAGGAAGATATAGGGAAAGCGATTTTTTGACCTACAAACATGAAATTTTGACTTTATAATTTACAAATTCTGACTTTATTTTGACTTATCGATTTCCTGTGTTTGCAACTGCAAAATAGTTCAGCCTTTGGTGTTGAGGTTAACTCAGAAGCATATTCATGCCGTATACACTTCAAACTTTTAAAGAATTTGGGTTATTTAGCCTTGGCCATGATATATTTGGTAAGTATTTTAATAACTATATTAGGGTCAATCCTGCGAACATCATAAAGGTAAAGGACTATATGCATAGTGGATAGAGCATTTACCAAACCAAGTAACTACTGTAAGACCACGTGTCTTGCCTTCCCACGCCTAGTCTACTTAATATGCAAATCGTGTATTAGTGGGCAAAACAACATTACTACCTCTGAAGTCGCAACAAACCAATTATTATTTCAGAACTGCAACTAAACTTGCAAAAGCATGTCAATATCAGTTAAGGTAACTTCAATAAATACCGATAAGAGACAAAAAGCTGTTCTGCAAGAAAAGTTTGACGTAACGATAAATTTTGACCTAATGATAAATTTTTACATTTTTTTGACAGGAAACTTTGGAGTCGTTCATGGTATTAGCGTGAAATTGGTTTGTGGACGTTTCATAACGTTTAGTAACGGCAAAAATGTGATTTTATCGACTTTTGGTTGCACTAATTATGAATGTGCAGGTATTTTGTTGTCTAATGCTCAAAATAAGATAAAGAGTAGAGAAACTGTTGCACTGAGTAGTTTTTTAGATTATTTAACCTAATCGTTGCATGATCAACGTCACAAAAAGACATCAAGGAATAACATTTGCCAGCCTGTTCTCATCAGTACGCGGGATTTTGGACATTTCTCGTATAGTATGGATTAATTAGTTTTGCTATACTGATATTGGTCGAAAGCAACCAACATTGATATAGCTATCGGAAAATACCGAATCGGTCAAACTCTATTTTTCCAAGAAGAAAAACTTCAGCTTCTTTGACGATAGTAAAATTGGCCCAATAATCATAACATTGTTACCACTAAAACATCGGATCGTCTTTCGCGGCGATAGTGAATACTAATTGCAAGTTGCGGTCAAGTTTGGCGCAGTTAAATTTCGTTGTGAACTGTCACAAATCCCTCCAACCGCCTGTGTTATTATTTGCAAAATTGCCTTGAAACAAGTCTTCGTGGCCTTCGGTAACGCATTGCCAAACCACTGTTTCGCACGCAAAAATATGACAGTCCATTATCACGTGTTTTACAAACTTTGGTTAGTACCTTGAGTAAAACAATGCAGGCCTACTGAAAAGTCTTCTGTTTTAAAAATACTGGAAATACAGCTGTTGCGAGACAATTCACGCAGGAATTAACGGCTAGTGAAACATGCAACAGATAGCCATAAGTTGCAAAATGTGCTTATCGCGCTTTTAAGTCAGTTCGAGTGTTTTAGTGTTCTGTGAATATAGATGTACTGTGTTCATCTGACTTATAACAGAATGCAACAGAACAGTAGGTCAGGAAAGTAGTAACTTAGACCGACATGTAAGCCCAAACACCCAATTTTGGCTAAACTAAGGAGTCCAAAAAATCCTTTTCGCCCCCTGTTGTTCGAGGCCTGCTATGAAGTCATTCCTTGTGGAGATCACGCCGAAAGTTACATTGCGTAGAAAGTTATAGTTGAAATAGCTTTTTGCCAGCTAACTAGCCTTAGCGAATGCGACTCTACCATCCAGGAACGTCTCATCGACAACCAAAGTGACGATGAAGCCCCTGTTATGTTTCATGCACACGGATGGTCAATTTTTGGATCAAGTGTAGCGAGCGCTTTCCAGAACTTTGGGGAAAGTGAATCTATTACTGGGGTTTCCTACGACGTATTTTCCTGAGAAAGGTTTCTGCGAAGTACTGCACACGCGCAATAAATATCGCAATCGCCGTGACATGAACAAGATCGGGAAAACGCCATACGACTTAAACTGACCAACTTGCAACCTGCTTTGAAAAAGCTTGCAGATAAATACCATCGCAAGGTTCGCATTAGTTGGAATCAGCTGTTTTTTTTGGAAATGAATTACAGTTATTCTACAAATGCATTTGATTCGTTGTGTTTTGTGCTAACTAGCTTGCCCGTTTATATTTTATTAGCACTGAATTATTTTCAAAACAAAATACTATTTTCACACAACGCAAAAATTATACGAAGGGGGGCGATTTTCAAGCAAAGTTCTTGGAGGGGAGAGATTGTACAAAAAAAGGTTGAAGACTACTGATCTACATGAATTGAATAAAGACAATCACAACCAAGTCGACTAGGGTTTCGCCGTTAGAAACTGCAAGATTTTGCTGTGGAGACACTTTGTTGCTAGACTTGCATTTTCTGAACAGGGCCTTCAACATGTTTTTGATCGGTATGCAGCTGCGCAAAATCAAGCTGGAATGAAAATTAGCAGCAGAAAACTGACGTATTGTGTCTCTCCATAAACTCAAGTTAGGGTTCACTGCTAGTAAGTGGCAATACACTGCAGCAGGCAGGGCCTACGAGCGGGGATACAAGACGTACATCTAACCTGTGCCCGGCAGGAACTGTGGGACAATCAATCGCAAAAATACTAGTGTAAGCCTGTTGGCAGCATAACCAGTCTAATTGTGATCTTAGCATGGTAGCTGGTTTATCTTTATCCTGATTAATATTCATACAAGTTATACAAGACCCAAAGAAGTTCCCAAAAAGTAGGAGGGTCCGTATCTATCGGGATTCGTGTTCCCTGGAAAAATTTCTCTCGGAGGCCCTGGCAGCACGTAGAGAAGCTGAAATACTTCGGAGTGATAATCACAAGTAATGAAAAACAGAACAAGGAGAGCGATAAAGCAAACGCAGTATTGGCCATAACACCAGAAACGCTAGAAAGTCCATCAAGGGCTCTAAAGACTGGTATTATAGCCTACTATCCAATAAAAGTTTGAGCCACGAAATCGGCTCATTGGGTCAGCCAATGACGCTATCCAAAAAAACGCAAAACCTGCCCCAATCATCACGTCACCGACCAAAAACCCCAAACCCAAATGTAAATTTTTGTTCAATTCTAAACTAAAAGACTTTCCGCATCTTTAGGGGATTTGAACAGCTTTCTAGCTCAATCGGCTGCCGAGTTATGGCCTTAGCCAAAATGGCCATGGTTACGTTTTGTGGGACTTGATTTTTTACTCAATTTTTGGTTTATGAGCCATAATTTTGGCTCCAGACATGCTAGAAAGTCAATCAAGGTCTCTAAAGGCTCGGATCATAACCTAATTTCCAAAAAAACTTGACCCAAAACAATGTCTCTTTGGGTTGGCGCCCAAGACCACGTAAACTCAGCCAAAAATGCGCGGAAACATGCCCCCATTATGATGTCATCCACAGAAAGCCAAAACGAAAAAAATTTTTTAAAATCTAAACTATAAGACTTCGCAAATCCGTAGAGGGTTTGAACAGCTCTCTAGTTGAATCGGCTGCGGTGAGTTATGGAGTTGCAAAGCTCTGCAAAAAAGTGGTGTTCACGGGACTTCAAGGGTTTAAATTTGTTTATTCTGACGTTGGAAAGTTGTAAACAGGGGTGTAGTGGCGTGGGAACGCGTGGAAACTGCGTTCTCCACATCTTTTTGCACGAGTAACGTTACTTGAAGATGTGGGATCCAAACGATTACATTTAAACATTATTGCGATCTCACCAGGGCTGCGGAGCTCTTGTAAAAATGAAATGGCTCCGGATCCGGAGCTCTCTGTTTTCGTAAGCATGACTCCAGCTCCGGAGCTGTGTTTTTTTATAACATGGCTCCGCTCCGGCTGCGGCTGTGCTTTGTTAATACCAGGGCTGTTGTAAAAAAAAACAACCCAAAAAAACCACCCGGGTTTTTTGAAAAAGCCCACTCAAAAGAACCCAATAAAACTCACCAAAAAAACACTCTACTTTTCCTTTGAAAAATCCACTAAGAAGTAAAAAATAAAATAAGCAGTACACTTGTGCAGTTAACTATAATTTTTTTAATCAAACAAAACGAACAACAACGAAATTTAAAGACTTCAAAAAAAGTGAAGTATAAATCGAACAGTTTGAATAAAATCTGATGTTTATCTTCTTCAGCTCTGCACAATCGGTGTATTTTAACCAATTTTTCTGCCTTCTGATGCTGATACAGATGCTGAACTAGCAGGGCATGAACATAAACTTGACGTGAAACTGCAGAGTTTGTGAGTGAGTGGTTTTTCTCTGTTTGCTTTGCGCGTTCTTGCCAAGCCTTACCACTTAGGAGTGAACTGACCAACAACACATTGGAAAAATAAAGATGGGATACATTTCTTTACCCTCAATTTTTAATGCCGTAATAGGTATGACAAGTTATTATGGTGTAATTCTGAAAATGGTGATATTGCATGATGGAATAAAAACAATTCAGAATGATTTTATTTGAAAAAAGAACAAAATCTTCTTTCTTTAAAAAAAACAAAAAAAACAGGTGTGGTGTTTTTTTGAAAAAAAACGGGTTTTTCTCAACCCTGGTTAATACACTTCAACAATTTCGGTATTCCTAGTGTCCTTCTTGTAGCAAATGAGCGTGTTATTCCAACATATTTCGAACTGATCTTGAATAGTGCTACCACCATAGGCGTACGAGGCGGGGGGTCGGGAGGGGCGGCCGCCCCCCCGGGCTTGAAAATTTTCAGGGCAAACTCTGTTTTCAGGGCAACCGCAAGTTCCTCAAAAATCCTGAATC
>JGI24158J21664_10009395_pt1 | contig 13047 bp, 10 predicted proteins | sample Ectturendosymbi3_FD_21664 | JGI IMG/M metagenome (IMG submission 21664) | reverse complement strand
TTTTTTTTTCGTTCACAGACCAAATTTTTTGAATGGCCGAAACAAATTAAGTCATTTCGGTCATAACGTCCGAAAATACAGACTAGTGAATACCGTTGCGGCGAGTTTTGATTCTAGTATGGGACAAATGACCGAAAAGTCTCAGCGGAAAAAAGCAGTTGCGTGATCATTAAACAAACATCGTCACGCGAAGTGCCTGCACTTCATGGACTAGTATGGCTTAATGTTGAATTTTATCTGTTCTTCACGTGAAAGAAATTTGGAATTTTAGTAAATTTTGGAGCAAATATGCAAAGGCGGTCCGGAAAAGTATTTAAGTTATATATACAACAAAACCTATTGAAGTTTCGCACGTCCGCGTTTGTTTTATCTATATCTAACACCTGGCTTAATGTCACGATCTGTAGCCGAAAAAAAACGGAAACGAAGTTTTTTAATTGATAAAGGTTAAAGAAATGCATCGAAGTTGCATTAAAGATCTTTGTCAACTTAGGAAGTGTATTTGAAAATAACTTTTGCAGCTTTTTGGTTAATTTTTAGATCTTACAGCTATTTTATGTCGGATGCAATCTATTTTTAATCATTTTTTCTTCGTATTGAGATACTGTTGCGATCGGAAAGCCCGAGCGGCAAGTGCGCAAAGCTTCACACTGTGGCGGCAAGCAACAATAGAGATCATGCGCCGCAATCACTCTATCATTGCTTGTTCGCGCCACATATTATGGGTGTTGTTCTTCGCGCACATCCCGTTCGTGGTGAATCGCACATTTAACGCAACGTCAACGGACAGGTTGCAACAATCCACTGCAAACATTAACAGTTTCTTGAACAAGTTTTTCAATCTGAAGGCGAATGGTGAACTTAAAGTGGTTCTTATCGCCTTCTTGGCTTGTTGATTAGCACTTCGTGCAGCTTTGTTTATTGTTTCTAAACTGACACATTCCGACGGCTTTCTTGTTTTTGTGACAGTCGCTTGAGTTATTGCCGAAATTATCAAGCTTGAAGCACCGGAAAGCCAGGTGCGAAACTTAAAACCATTCGTTACTCGCAACGCGTCCCTTTTATGCAAAAGCCACGTTTCCCGTCGGTATCGTTGACAAAGACGTTCATCCAGTCGCGACTGTCTCTTTGAGGCTCCGATTTTCCTGTCACACGTGAGTCAACGACAGTAACTTTACACCTGCCTGTCAGGTACTGTCTGTCGCTGACCTTTCCCGTTAATGGTCGTGATTTCTGATGTTGCACAAGTCGGTGCACTATTCAAGGCAAGCGATCACAATTCACATTGACAAAACGAAACCAGACCTGCCAGAAGGGTTCCGCGATAAAATACAATTTCCCTTCAAAGTCTCTACCGTTGTTTTGCACACGTAGCTGTTGCCAAATCCGACTGCTGGCAAAGTCAATCTTCCTCGCTGAGAAAAAGGGGACTGATCACAAGAACTTGCGCAAGTTCATCCTTTATCATGTGCACACTCATGTGGAAAATTTCAATCACGTTTCGAGCAGACGACGTATTGATCCTTCCAAGGACCCCTCAGCCCTTACATCGTATGCGGTTTTCCCGATCAATCAGCAACTGTTGTTTTGCATTTTTTGCACTGAAGAAGCAATCGATTTTGCGTCGTTCAGGACAAAATTGAACCACGAAGAATCGTCAGCAGTTGATGGGAAGTTTTTCTTGTTTTCACCTTCGTTGGCTTTGACAAGTGAACGTAACTCATTCAAGTTTGATGCGGGCCTTGTGGCAAGCAAAGCAGCCGGCATCGCACTTGCGTCATCGCCCCTGATCTTTGTTGCGAGAGACTGCTCTTCAGCCAAAACGCGGGAAAGAAGATGCAGTACATGCCCGAGCAAGCCTTTTCTTCTGCACAGTTAAATGGCTCGAAGTGTGAAGTTCTAATCGCGGTTGTTAGGTAATAATATGAAAGCAACCAGTTTGAAAGCAGAACAAGCAGCCCAGTCCATAGTAGTCCATACGGTATTGTTTGTCCTTACGGCAGTAACCACACTCCTGCTCTGGTGTAATGCGATAAGCCTTACCGTGGACTGGCGTGCTGTTTGCTGCTCCACCTTCATGCATTTTCTACCAGACCAGGTGTCAAACTCGTTTTGTTTCAGGGCCAGCGTAGAACCCGTCTAATCTCTAGTGACCCGGTGCAGAAAAATCATATACTTTGTTGCCTTGTAAATGTATGCACTTCGCAAATAGGAAACATTTTGCGAGCTTTTGAAACTGCAGCCACATAGAAAAAAAGGCTATAAGGAAATAGCCTTCCTCCATAGAAAAACAGGCTATAAGGAAATAGATACAGCCCAATGTTTTTTAACCTTTTTGTTGCAACGGAACCTTCCGCAAATGTTTGTATTGCTGGTGGAACCCTATGCAATGATCCAAATGTCTATATTGTTACAACCGCATAGAACTGGTTGCGAATTTCGTCCCAGGCAATTTCGGTTTGTTTCAGCGGAACCCCGGTTGAAAAACACTGATGTGGCCTATGGTGTGGAAAAACGCTTCGAAAGTATGTGGAAGTTTTTGAATACGATAATTTCAATTTGCACTTGAAACTTGGTATTTTTTTTTTTTTTCACAAGTTCATGATTACTAGATGTCAAATCCTGCCTAGCTGCAAAGTTTCGCGTTTCATTCAAATGCTTGTGTGTAAGCCTTGAGCGCAGCTTTATTTCATCGACTGGCTTGTCCATAGGAACGGGATTTCCGCGGCATTCGTCCCATGTCCCATGTGACGTAACAGTGAAATTGAAATTTGTGCCAAATCCGTCGTTAGTAATTTTACGTGAAATAGCAGGAATTTTCTGAAGTTGAATACCATATATGCTCACAACACAGTGAGTGTTACACGTAGAAGTTCAGTACCATGTTTTAGTGATGGGAGGCCCCTCGAAAATAAAGGTTTTTGGCTACTTTTATATGTAACAATTAAAAACAATTGAAAAGGGTCAATTGAAAAGGGTCGCCCAATTTTTAAGTAACAATTGAAAAGGGTCGCCCAATTTTTAAGTAACAATTGAAAAGGGTCGCCCAATTTTTAAGTGGCCTCTCCTAATTGGAAGTTTTGGGGAATTTCGGCTGCTATGAATCTTTGCGTCATTTACAGGGTTCCCACGCGGTATTGAAAGTATTGAAAAGGTATTGTATTGTGAAATCGGTTTCCCAGACCTTGAAATAGTATTTAATTATTGAAAAAAGTCAGAAGTGCAGCTTGCTGCGCAGCGTCCTTGGTGTATTGAGAGAAGATTGGTTCGACTCCGTTTACGTTATGATGACATTAAAAAGTATTCGGATGACGGCAGCATGCCCGTTCCCATAACTTCTAAGATTTGCATTGACTAATGCCGCTAGGTTTTCTTAAGCCAGTGATTCCCTTTATGGAGGTACTGAATCCCGGAAGTTTCCTTACTATTTAGAAATTCACTTAACCCTTCTTATTTGGAAAAATTGAGCATGATTTCTTGAAGACATATATAAATATTTTATTTGCGCATGCAATGAGCCAAGCACCAGACCTCCTCGGTTGAACTCTTGAGACCGAATCGACGAAACCAGGTTGAGAACCACTGTTTAGATCTCAAATTGAAACTGCTCATCTGCAGCATTTTCTTGTTTTTTCGATATGAAGCACACAAAATGACGTGTTTTTATTAACGAAAACCTTTTGCGTTGAACTATTGCTTGCAAACGCCAATTATCTATTTTGCGTTTTGCTTGCTTGACAGCTAATAGACAACGTTTCTATAGAACTTTTTCCTGCGTTTCAACCTTAGATCTCCTCGTGACCCCAACGACATCAACATCAAGCGTGTGGTCGGGTTGGAAGGCGACACTGTGACGACACTGGGATACAAAAACCGCTTTGTTCTAGTTCCAGCCGGTTATTGCTGGGTCGAAGGAGATAACCACCAACGAAGCGACGATAGCAACATCAACGGTCCAGTAAGATCATAGCTTTGCGTTGGCACAGGGGCGTGCAGAGGTCTGGTCATGCCCGGGTTAACTGCTTGATTGTATGTCCCCAAATTCTAGTCTAATATTGAAGAATGTGAGAAATACAGGTATTTCGAATACGTTAAAACTAGTGCTGACAGAAAACAAATCAAATCAAAAGTATTTTGATGAGTATATGTGTTAGTCTTTAGTAGTTTTTTTTTTTTTCTGTGGATCAGCAAAATTCTTTCAGTAGCGAGTATCCATCGAAGAACAAGATATTGCATTTATGCATGCAAATAAATATTGGATAGGCCCACCAAACAAATATAGCACATGTGAAGCATGATAGGAGATAGAGGTCTCTGTTTTTTCTATTATAAATAGTATCTGAAATTGTGCGAACCATGCAGTTTGATGCATTGCTGCCTTTTATGTTTTTCTGAAACATTGCCAAGGATGTTGTCCAGTAAAAACATGTGAGGAGGTAACTGTTTGTATTCAACTAGAACATATGAACAATTCAGTTGCAGTACACTTATTAATTTCTTTTTCCCAAATATTCCCCCTCAGATCCATGCAGCATGCGTTGGTAGTCTTACAGTACGAAGAAACGTCTAGTTACAATATTTTAATAATCTGTAAATTTGTATTTTCACCCTTTGGATGTCCGGAGCCGTCGCTCCATTCGCCCCCTCCCCCTCTGCGCGCCCCTGTCACTGTCCGTGTTACAATTTCGAAATGTGGTTAACTCCATTGTCGAAGGTGTTGCTGAACAAAACTTAAATGGACAAATAAGACTTTCAAAAAATTAATGATTGAATATCACGGAAACGGTTCGTGTTTGAAGACACTACAAATGGATTTGGTAACGCGTAAGATCTTTTCGATGAAACGCGTGCGTGTGGTGGTAAAAGCTTTATTCTGATTTGACCGCGTTTTGTAATTCTGCGCCGCCGTAAAATTGCTTAACTGTCATTCGGTAGATGTTTTCTATTTCGATCGGCTTACGCAGGACATTACACTTTTTTTAATATTCAGGGGCAAACGTTCTAGGCTTAAGTGGGTGAAGCTTCAGGGTTCAGAAAAAACATTTGTGTTTGACTGTTTTAAATTGTTACAAAAAGGTATAAACAAAGCCAATGTGTTTGGGCTCGCACTCAGTGGCGAAAAGGGGCTTGTCACACAATTATACAGCAGATTTTCGTGGCTGCGTTGATGTTTTTCTACAAAGAAAGGCGAGGCCTATTTGGCATGCTTGATAGATTAGCATCGTCGATATTTCGCAGAAAATAATACAAAAATATAGAAAACTGGCATGTAGAACTGTGATGCAGTGCTTATTATTACCCCGAGTTACAACCCATCATAGACGCGAGTTTGATGGAATGATTATGTAATTAATGACTTTGATTAAACCCGCCTTCAAGACAAAAGCGAAAAGCTTGCATTAACGTCGTTATTAGGCGCAAGACCAAAAACGACATGAAGTTTGAAAAGAAAAATAAACATGCGCACACAAACCGTACGTTTTGTTGTAAATCCATGCATGAGGATTCGGAATGCGACTTCTACCTTTCACGACTCGTCACAAAACCGCGCCCTCCACCCAAATAAACCATACCCTCCACCCAAATTAACCACACCATCTACCCAAATTAACCACACCCTGTACCCAAATAAATCACACCCTGTACCCAATTAAACCACACCCTCCATCCAAATCAACCACACCCTCCATCCAAATCAACCACACCCACCATCCAAATCAACCACACCCTCAACCCAAATGAACCGCGCCCGTCACCCAAATGAACCACGACCTTCACATGAATGAAGAAAACAGCCGATCCTACTACCTTAGTTTGTGAAATCGGTCATGGGATATTTGAATCAATCATGTTTCACAGTTTTTGTGACTGACGGTCGTAGAGAAAAGCTGTGGTTTCAGACCGTTAGGTGTTCAAGACAAGATAGATTGTTAAAATCTTATCCCAAAAGAGGTCTGTCATGACACTGTAGCAGACCGTTACTTGCCCTGTCGATCTGGGTTTGTTTTTTCGCTGCGACATTTCGGTCACTTGTCCCATAAACAGTGTTAAAACTCGCCATAGCAATATTTACCAGCCTACCTTTTCAAACATTGCGACCGAATTGACTGAATTTTTCCGGTCATTTCAAAAATTTTGGTCTATGGCCGGAAAATGACCGAATGTCAGCATACCAGCTATCAATATTTTGCTTTTCGTGAGTTTGCATTTCTTTGCTTTTCGAGATTCAATTTGGACTGCTTAAAGCGCAGCACATATCTTTGGAAAAGCGCCGATGCATTGCTAGTGACAATGTCGAAGGTGTTGTAGTGTTGTCGAAAGTAAGCAGATGATTTCTCGCATTTACTTGTGTGCGGAAAGCGTGTGCTGTGCACGGAAAGGCATCTCAAACAGTTGTCAGAAAGTGCCTGTGTTAAAATTGGCGTTAAAAAATATCTATTTTAGTCGAGGCGAGAAAGATAAACGCGATTGCGAAACATGTATTTTCATTTTGCATTTGCACAAAACATTCTGTGTGATGAAACGCCGTTCAATTGTCGACGAAACAATTGCAAATGTCAAATTTCTGCTGCCTGCTGGTGCTGGTGCACCGCTGCCCACAGCTCGCCAACAACTAATCGATGATGTAAGAGTTGCTAGTCGTTTGCAAACACGCTTGTGTATTCGCTAACGGCATTGTCCGAGACACAATCAAATGTCAGCTGATTCTAAAAAAGATCAGCTGTCGAAGTTTCCTCCTAAAAGGTTGATGACAAGAATTTAATGTCTGGACTTTTGTCATGCACAGCTGCTAATCGAACTAGCGGCTCATTGGTCGGCAACCGTTGTGACGTAGCACTGCACTGGTCCAATTAAAATCAGACGTGTGCAAAACGTTGTTGTCCCTCGATGCTCGACTGCTGCTGGCGAGACGTGCCATGTTAAATCTGCTGGAGCAAATTGGCACTCCAGGATGACATCAACGTGAATAGAGGATTATCCGTAATTTGAGCATCCTGTAACGTGCGTCTAATTCGCTGAGGCACATAATGATTGGCGGTTCGCTTTATAGTTAAGATTGCGTTTATTATACGAGGCTGTTCAGAACAATGTGAAAACTGTCGCGATGTTCTCGGAGTTTGATGCCTCTTTATAACACGGATCCGTCTTTATAACACGGATCCGTAAATTGGACTCGAGGGGTCTATGAATTTTATTTCAAGAGTTAATAGGCTTTGCAGACATTTCGATTATTACCACGATAGACCTAATTTCAAATACTTATTGCAACGTTTTGCTTGAGGAGTCCGTGACCAAAAAACATTTCCAATAAATGAACGTAGATTTGTGCCTCATACTGCGGAGATGTTACACTCGCCTGTGTGCGAGAGTGACAAATGTGTTTTTTTTGCTTTTAGCCTGTAAACAAAGTTATTGCAGGCAACAAAATACTGTACTGTCAAAAAGTAGCTGCACCTACAATCGTTTCGCAGTTGTTTTATGAAAAGTTGGTGATACTTCTGCTGAGCATAATATGGAGTTTGTGGCGTACAGTTTTCTGTTTAGTAAAAAGATTTCGTTTTGTAAAACTCAGATCTAAAGCCTTTTACAAGTGAAAATCATTGTGCGTGACAGCTAGAAGCTTTAATAGACCTACGGAATGTCCAATAGCAACATGTTTGTTTTTCACAATCGTGTCATTTTCGCTGTTTAGGTAAGAGAATTTTTGTTACCAAATTTGTTCAAAATCTTAGACATCATTGTTTGGAAGAAGAATTCACGTTGCTGAAAAATATCGCTGGTGTTGTTCTTCTGCTGCAATGATTTCTGAAGGAATTAATTTAAAAAACAGCGCCAGTGAATGCAGCTAAATGTAATAATCAGTTCAGTTCTCCAGACTTGTGGCATTCTATTATCTGAAGTTGGTGGTTTTTTAGTTGCTTTATTATGTGATTTCTTGAAGTTGATGGCTTTATGTGATTTCTTGCAGTGCGCACTGGTTCAATTGGACAAGCATGTGCATATTTTCCGATGGCCAAGCTTTGGCCCAGAGAAAGCTCAACGCGCCCTGAAAATGGTTTAGCAGAATAAATTAGTCATGCATGAATGATTCAATTTGAATGATGCGATATTGACCGCGCTTTGTTTCGGTGATGGTGCATTGATGACGACATAAAACGTGGACCTAAAAAGCACAAGCGGTCCGCGTCTTTTAATTTTATGAGTTAATACTGCTGTTATTTGGATCTGCTTTATAAAAAAGTAGGCACTTTTCAGTTTCATTAGAGTTTTTTTAAACAGTGTACTTAAAAGATGTAACACTCAGTTTCTTGATTTTGTCGACCGACGTTCGACACGCCTCAACGCACACACTGCCCACAAATCACAGCGTTTCATTTGATGATTTTAAACCAACCCAACCATTCTGAAAAAATTAAAATGTTACAATAAAAATAAAAATGTATGTCTGTTCTATATTGTTTCCGCCTCTGTTGCTCTTGATATTTTTGTGAATTGCTAGTCACTCTGCAATTGATGAAGTTCAGTTAAAAGCTCTGGGCTTGCTGCAAGTTTTCGGGAAATCAATTGACTGGGATCTGCTTTCTTCACTTTGCGGTGATTCAAACTTGCACTTATCTGTAATCAAACAACTAGTCAACACAAGCGCGACAAAGTTGAATCGATCAGCAAAAATTTTTAAAGATTCTATTTGAATAAGATTTCAGTATTGAGAATGCGTAGTGTTGATTGAAATCGACTAGAAATTTTTCAACAGGAAGTTGATTCAAGCAACACTACACATCATCAGTCCTGAATTCTTTTTCAGATACAATCTCCAAAAAATTCACTGGTGCATTCAATTCCGTCGCCTTTGTGGAGACTAGTTACTTGATGAAGTCCATTCTCTAAAACCGCTACCGTTTGAAAACCACATGAAACCNTAGGCGTGTTTTGGTTTAATGTAACTGTTGACTGCGTAGTACTGTACCAATGCGACCAGCGGTTTGTACCCAAGCGCATCTAGATTGTAACGGAGTAAGAGCTTATGTGCTTCTGGCCATGGTTTGCTTACACACGCTTACGACAAAATTTCGGATTGCAGTTTTCAGTTGAGTGGTATGTGTTGATGCAAAGGTGCTTGCCCTTTGCTTTTACCCTGTTTTTCACAGAACTTTTTTGCCAAGTTGACAAAGTTTGGATTTGTATAAGCTTAGACCTTCACTTCAGAAAATCTTGTGAAAATTGAAAATTGCCTTTTTCGTGTGCGTTGCTGTCTTGTTACACTGCCCCGTGTTGATAGTGTTAAACCAAAATAGGGTATTTCATGCGTTGTTTCTATTGTTTTTTTTATCCATTTTCAGCTGCCTCTGGGTCTAGTGACTGGTCGTGCCACGCATATCATGTATCCTCCATCGAGATGGCAGAGACTCGAACGGAAATTACCCGACGAGCGAGTTCAAGTGACATCGAGTCGCAACTCTTGTGATGGAACTTCTGTCGACGTGCCTTATTTATGAGTTAGAATCGATCCGGCGTTGTATCGCCGATTATGAACGCGCGAAGCGCATTATTCCCCAACGCAATTTGTATCGACCCAGGAGAGAGATTCGGGCTATGTTCTATGCGTTATCAATTTCTTGAGATGGCGCTTCGTTTTACAGGATACTGAGCGGAGAGACTGGCTTGCGTTTTTGACCTTTTTGATTCACACCCTACTTTTGGCCTGAGTTTGAAATGGCGGCAGTTTTGTCATTTTTCCGCACTCAGTTCATGGTTTGTGTTCAGGCTTTATATCGGAACAGAAAAACCGTAAGCCACAAGTTTTGTGATACCATTTTTGCCTGGGCGGTACCCACTAATGATGGCTGCAGAAGATCCTTAAAATTTTTTGAAGCTTCAAACCTTTCCTTCTCTTCCAATTGCTATTGTTTTTATGTGGTAATATCTTGAAAATGCACGAAACTGCTGACCTCTATATTATATTTTGGTATTCTTGCTTTGAAAATAAGAAACGCTGTGCGGTTCCATTGTGTTGCTGGAAAATTTGCGACAGGGTGCTTGGCACATGTAACCTGGCAAGCCATGTGTGTTCGCATTGCTTAACAATTTTATTTTCCGTTTTACAGTATATCGTGGTGCCGGCAGGACATATCTAACTCACTACATTTCTTGCCAACCATTCTTGTAGTGGCGCACCAAGCTATACTTTTCGAAAAGTCTTGCACAACCCATTTATTTATTAAATTTAATGTGCGTATCGACACCCTTGTTCACGTTTTTGTTTTAGATCAAAATTTTGCGTCTTTGTCAGCTGTGTAATATGCGCAACACACGCGGAATTTTCTGAAATGCAAAGTGTAAATGAACACCAAAAGTTTCATTTGATGCGGTGGTTCTTAAACTGTGGTACGCGAATAGGTCTACTTTCTCATAAAATATACTCACAGCTATAGTTTTAACTTGTCGGGTTCTGTTAATAAATTCCTGAGCTTTCGTGTAGCCTGCTGCTTGTTGGTTTCTCAGAATGGCCATTATAATTTATCACAGCCATTTTGTTCATGTTGCATTTGTGTCCATTCTCGTTTTCCAAACTTTTGATCGAATGATATTTACAAGGTGTTGCGTGGTGACTGTATGAGATCCACAAATGGCACGCGATCAGATGTTTGGAAACCACTTATTTAATGTGATGATTGCAGATTTTGTTTCATCAGCCAGTTGTGGAAAAATAGGTTTTCCAAATGCCTGTCTAATGGGAGTGTCAACATCCTTCAGTGAGTTCATATCTTTCTATTTTGAACAAGAGCAGAAAATCCTTGCTCTCAAACTCGTTGGCATGCAGACAAGAATGAAATTGATCTGTGATTGAGATTCGGAAATGTTGACTATACCCGAAAATCAAATTACAGTAGTTCGCAAAAATTTGAATTTCAGCCTATTCGGACCAACTCTGGTCGCAGCTGAATAAGTTCACTCTGAGGGACTGTATCATCCACAGCAGAGAATTCCGATCTGAGAAGTCGTTCTTTAAAAAATGCACTCCGTAATTACTTTGCTGTAGGCTACCTCGAGGTACTTGCTCACAGTGGCGATTCTAAGGGAGGCTGTGTGGGCCATGCCCTCATATGTTTGGCTCCCCAGTTTTTTTCTTAATTTCCCGTTCAAGTTCATTTGGTTGACATGTACAGTATAGATAACATTCGGCCAGCAATATTTTAACGATGATTTAGAAACCCTCCAGCCTGCATTTAATACTTCCCAAAAGCATGATAAACTGTGTTGTTGCTTTTGATGGTCACGCAACTAGAGTTGTTTATGATGACACAAACCAATGGTTGCTCGGATCCTGCGTGAAATTTAGTCAGACCGTAGTCCTGGCGTTGAAAAATTCCTTTCGAAACTAAGAAACAAATGGGAAGATTTACCTTTCGTGCATTTCAGTGTGAGATGAAACCGGATTGCACTACTGTCAGCAGATTGTTGCTTGTCCCAGTCGCAAAATGTTTGTGAAAGGATTAAGAATTGGTTTCAGTTAATTTATCCTGACTGCAGTATTCCGTTCTGCTGCCTTGTGTATATGACTTCAAAACATCTTACGTAAGTGGTTCGTGACTACAGTTTTGGCTCTACCCACAACCTCATAGAATTGTACACAGATTTTTTGCAATGATTTTCTTTGTCCCGAAGGTCAAATATATCGATCAGAACAACATTTGGAAGAATTTGCAAATCCTATTAATTTAGTGAAAATGGTTCAAAACATGAAATAACTGCCAAATAATTCGCTTCGGCATGATTCTGTACAATTCAGAAAGACGCTTGACTGCCAAATATTACTGAAATCGCCCACCCTAAACTTACGAGCTGGATCCGCCCCTGGTCGAAACTGCCTACTGTGTATCGCTCGAAAAATTTTTTCATTTATAACTACTTAAAAAGCTGCGTTTGATTGTTGCTGGTAGTGGTAGCTGTAACTTTTCCAGTCACCAGCGCTTCATGCGCGAGACGTTTTTCAAAAATGAAATTAGTGGGAACATTTGCCAGAAATTCAAATAACCAGTGAAAGATTGACTAACACTGATCTACTTTCGGTTGAAAGGTTCGAGCTGAGATACATATTTAGATGATTTCGTTGATGAAATTTACAGTCGACATGATGATCGGAATATTAAGGTGATAATGATATAAAATTCTAACGTAGACTGCGTGCAGGGATCTGCGTAAGAATTGCTCATTGTCTATTTGTCCTAATCTGGTTATTTAGAGTTGTTGCGTGTTTCGCTTATAGCAGCGTGGTCCAAGTAAGTTTGACCAACGGGCCATTTTACAAAAACGTGGAAACTTGCCGGCCACTTCTAACAAAATGATGTGTAAAACAACAGATTCACAAGATTTAAAATTAGAAAGGGAAGACAAGACGTAGGCAATTCCAGGATTTTTTTTAGGGGAAGCTCGGGGACAAATTCATCGGGATGTGTAGGGTAGAACGGGGTGTGTTGAACCATTTTTTGCCATTGTTCTTTCTGTGGAGGCACTAGAAGCCTAAAATTGGGGCATTTGGTAGGTAGATCCATTGGACACATTTACACGCAGGTTGTTTGACACAGCCTTTTATATTCTTAGCGGAAATTGAAAACGAAAAACATCATTTTTGCGGTTCAACTTACGGGGTAAGTTGGGTAAGTTTACGGGGTAAGTTGAACCAGGTGGTGGGGAAAGTTGAACCAAAATAAAGATCTGCCACAAAACCGAGCTAATGCAGAATGAAATGTCGGAATATTTACACTTGCGTGAACGTATTCAAAAATATTTAAATCCGTCGTAAACACTTCTAACCATTGATGCATGAGGAAGTGACGGAGCAGGGCTACTTTCACTGGAGTAAATTTGTCTGATTTTTGAAGTCCGATGAAAATACAGGTTTCTTTTCGTCGTTCCAGTGACTTCTGGAAACGGGAATATCTTTACTATGTCACGTCTTGAAAAAGAGCACTCGTCACCAACAGCGGCGATTCTTGAATGAAAAAAGTGGGGGGGGCACTGCGGGGCCAGGGAAAAAGTAGGGGG
>JGI24158J21664_10009394_pt1 | contig 13047 bp, 7 predicted proteins | sample Ectturendosymbi3_FD_21664 | JGI IMG/M metagenome (IMG submission 21664) | reverse complement strand
TGCTATTTTTGTGGCTCAAGTGTTTTTTGGAAACTAGGCTATCATCTGAGTCTTTCGATCCCCAGATCGGCTTTCTAGCTTATCTGGAGTCAAAATGTTTGGTTTTACACTATTACAGTCATAATTTTGGCTCCAGATATGCTAGCAAGCCAATCAATGGCTCAAAAGACTTGGATGACAGCCTAGATTCCAAAATAAATTTGAGCCAAAAAATGGCCTGTTGGGTTGGCCCCCATGGCCAGGTAAGCTCAGCCACAAGGGCAAAAACATGTCCCCATTATGATGTCACCCAAAGAAAACCCCACACGCAAAACAAAAAATTTTTTTCCGTTTGAACTACAAGACTTGCTGAATCTGTAGAGGGTTTGAACAGCTCCCTAGTTCAATCGGCTGGCGAGTAATAGTGTTGCAAAGCTCTGTCGAAACAGTGGCTCTTGCGGGCCTTAAAAGTAAAATGCTCGGTATCCGTGGATATCACTGTAGGGAATCCACCCGGTACCGAAAGTGTTAACAGGTGCCAGTGTGCTATTTTGGGGTCCTATAACAGTATACACACCACAACGTTATCTGTTCAAACATATTCCGTATTACTCAGCAAGGCATCTGACTAAAGTAGCTATAATGCTCTGACAATCCATCAAGCGGTTTCATCAATGGGAGCACCATCAACTTTTGAGAATACTTAAGTCGTTTAAGTATACCTAATAGTGCAAAAAATGCAGTATGTCTTCAGTCAGCAGCCTACATGTTTAATGGAGTTTTGATTCAACTTTTAATATATGCCGGTATACACACTTTCACACTTGTGGCATTCTAGCCGTTCTGAGTCAGCAAAGGTTAGTGATTTCAGTCCATATGCCATTTTTGCAGGTAGTTGACATAGAATCTGTGACCTCGCAGAAGGCTATGATTAATAAAAACTTGTGCCATTCTTTCAACTTGTGCCGTCATAAGAACTTTCTGCCTTCTATCCCAATACAAATGAAAACCTACTAAAATGCTACTTAAATGGATTGAATAAATCACGCAAAGCTTCAAAATTGCATGTGTTTTTTTAATTTTTATTGTTTGATTTGAAACCACTGATTTACATCAAATGATTTAAATTAATCAACCCTGCTTGCGCAAATTCAGCAGGCTGGGATAAAAAGTAAACAGGCTGGTGCTTGCCTTCAGAAATGGATTGAGTTGGATGAGAATGACATATGTGTACCTTCGTCATTCTGTACTGGCACTGTTGCAGCAGCATTTAAGTGGAGTCTTTTGCTCATTCATGATTAACATTGGGTTTTTTAGCAGAAACGTTTGTGTAGTTGAATAAAAGTTTTTCTGTGAAAGTGGTTGCTCAGCAAATGATTTGGTGAAGTTTTCTTGCTATATGCAAAAAGTTTGGCTAATTTCATGGTGAAATTGCACTGTGTTTTTACCATAGTATTTTGTTGATGATGCTGACCACTGATAATACCGTATTTACTCGATTGTTAGCCACCCTTGATTATAAGCTGCATGCAATAGTTGTAAAAAATTAATGTAAGCTGCCCTTGATTGTAACCCACACTTGAACATAGATTACCTAAGCCTCTAAGATACTTTCATATACTAGCACATTTCANGTTTAATTGNCAACCCTGGAATGATGCTTCACCACTACAACTGCATTCTGTTTATCATAATCCCTCCTGTGTGTGACGGATGTTTACGTGATGTGCAAGAGAATAGAATGCGAAAGAGAGCTTTGTTGACAAAACGTAGCTAACGAAAGACTGACGGTTNTCTGTACTTTTTGATAAAGTAAAGAAATTAAAATTGTAAGCCACCCTTGNTTATAAGCCGCATGAAATGATCAAAAAAACTTTGTAAGCCGCGGCTTACAATTGAATAAATACAGTATACTGTTTGTCATAGCATTTGGGGTGACGTTGAGTTCTTGTTCAATACGCTGAAAAGTTGGTACCTTTTAGCAACTTTATATAAATTACTGTAATCGAATTGTTGTTCATAATCTATGTTGGATGTTGCCCAACATTCCCTTGACATTAGGAAAAAATTTTAAAAGTTTTTGTAAAGTTTCCCTGCTTGCTAAAAGTGCAATCCATTTCTGATAAGCAGCATCTTTTAAACCCTTCAATTGCACAGTGTTAGTGTTTTCTAGGATTGGAGTGTGACCTCATGTGCACTTTGTTTAGTGGCATCATAAATGAGTAAGATTTGTTGCTGAATAACTATTATCTGGTAACATTAAGTTTAATTGCTTTTCATTGTTTTTGGAAAGGTCTAAGGTATCAGTTTAACTAATTTGTGTGGTGCTTTCTGTCTTTGCAATGGATGAAGAAGACCCACCATATCAGGCAGAGTATGCCAAAAGCAGTCGAGCAACTTGCAAAAGTTGTTTTAGTCAAATTGCAAAAGATGCTCTCCGTCTTGCAATTATGGTTCAGTCAAGGCATTTTGATGGCAAGGTTTGATATATCTAATATGCAAGCATAATAAAAAGCTTTGTGATGCAAAAATATTGGACCATTGATAAACAATATTTCATTTAAACAATGTGTTTTTTTCATTCAGTTTAATTGCACCCTGCATTAGTATTTGAAATAATTGTTGTGAAGTTGTGCTTTAAATTGTGGTGTTTTTTAAGCTTCAAACATGCTTTTAATGTGAAGCAGACTAATAAGTTTGTGGCATCATTTGAAGGGGAAAAATGGCTGCAGTGCTTAAAAATAGAAATGTAAACTGCATCCTGCACATTTTTGAGCATGACTGCATGTACATGACTTTTCTTCATCTCTATCTCTGTGATTTGGTGATCAATATATACCATTTAGATATCTAAGAATTGTATGTATGTCAAGGAATTATCGCTGATACAGATGTGTATGTTGTAAACTTCTGTTGTAAACTAGCCCTTCTGTTGCAAACTATCTCAGCCTTCTGTTGTAAACTATTTCCCCATATGATGATAAACAATATCTCTTAGGTCTACATTACACTTGATCAGGTGGAAAATTTTAGATCAGAGTTATCCAATTAGTTTCCATTCTATATGCAGTAGACTCCAGTTAATACATCCCCGTTGAGCCAGCCAATTTTGGATATAATAAGGGATGGTTGTAATAACCTATTTTCCTAAAACTGCAACTAAACAACCCCAAAAGGGTAAAATGATGCAGTAGATGTTTTCTGCTGTATTTATTTAGCATTGAAAAGCTGCGCAATGTCTATGCTTAGGCGGAAACGTTTTTCTGAGATGGCCATCTACTTCTGCCTTAAGCATGCCGTTTTCTCAAATGCTGTTCCGCCAAGTAAAAAAAAAACAGTTTGTCTGCATTGGGAATCAGACGTGGATAGAATAAGTGGTGGGTGGATGTATTCATCGGAGTTTTTGTAATGGGAAATGATTACGAAGATTCTGTTCCAAGCGATGTGGATGTAATAAGTGGTTGGTTGTAATAACAAAGGGTGTATTGACCAGCGTCTTCTGTATAACTTTTTCTTTGATGATGAAAATCCGTGTCGGTGCACTCGTTTTTCATCTACTGCAGTATTTAAAGTATTTTGAAAATCAAGACAGCCACACCATGAATTGCCTTGCAAACGTTAGCAATTGCAGTGAGTAGGGTAACATTCAGAATCTTTCACATCATATTTGTAAACTTTAAGCTTCAAACCACGGATTCCTGACTACTGAGTAGTCAATGTGAATTTTTTGGTGAATGAAGCTTCTTGATATCCGTATCAAATTGTTCTGAATGTTCTCAAGAGACAAGACCAGATATAATTTCTTGCAGCAACCAAATTGGTACCATTTCACATGCTTTTTTGGAAAATGTCGTCCCAAAACTATTGATGATATAGGCAAGTTCCATAATCTTCGTTGGGATGACCAGGAAAAAATAAGAGCACAGGTGGAAAGAAATGGTTCTGTTGGTACCAACGGCAAATCTTCATCTAATGCAAAATTGGTGTCCAAGTCACTGGCAGATTTTGTAGTCCAGTATGCTCTATCTAATCGAAGCAAGTGCAGGAAATGTGAAGAAAAGATTGAAAAGGTAAAGCTTGAGTTATTAACTGTGTATCTTTACAAATTGGTTTTGTGGTAGCTTCATGTGTGTCTGTAAAACATGCAAAATTGTACAAGTTTTAGTGATGTACATAGGTGACAACACTAATTCTTGTTTATTACCACCTGGCAAAGTGTGATTTCATGTTATCTACAACCAATGTCGGTTGTTTTAAATCGCGAGATGAGATGCTTGGACAGTGGAATTGCGGCTCATAAAGTTACTAATATTTACAAAACGTGGAAATCCTGCAACTAAAAGGTATTTGCAAGAGGAAAAGTTAATGTGTAAATAACAGCTAANGGCTACATTTACCGACTATTTCAAGTTCATGAAAGATGTTCATCCGCATAATATGAGGCATACTAAAACTCTGCAATTTGCATTACAGAAAGCACGTTCAAACTCAGTTATGAAAACGTTGAAGTATATTGCAACAGAAATCTGGTCACACAAACTCCTTTAGAAACAAAAAACAAACCAAGTTTGGCACTTTTTGCAGCCCGATGTAAAAAATATGTTACTCGGCTATTACCAAACATTGTTGATGTTCTTCCTTGTTTTGTTTGTGTGCATTAAACAAGTGCATTGATTCTATACCATTATTACGACGTAAATAGTTCAGAGATGTATTGCTGTCATCTCTTGCTTAATTTGCTTTTTTGCGTTAACTGGATATTGATCGTATTTTATATATTAGGCTGTTGTACAGTGTAATGGGATGCCTTTGGACTCCAGTCGTAATACGATCATTGTAGATCGTGTATGTACCGAGCAGTAAAGGATTTTCCGTTCCTATGCGTGAACCATCACATCGACTGAAAATATGTTCTCGAACGACTGATTGCACGCCTTGTTCTCAGCAAGTTTAAATTGTGGCACACATTGCAGCGCTACAATAGTTCGTAACTGTCGTGACGCATTTCCTTCTTTAGCTATCACGAATATTTACAATATACGCGAAAATTGAAAAAAATTGTAGCAAAGTTGAAACCAATTTTCTGACTCGCTTAAAATTGTTTGCATCCTATGTTACCAGCAGGTCTGGTTGAGGGGTTCTAGGAAGGGTAACTCTTAAATGGCTAAATTAATCTACTTCTGCAAACTGTTCGCAGCAACAATGCGTGTTTTTTCTACAATTGTTTCACTGTCAAGGTTCGCTTGTAAGTTTTACACTGACTGCGCAGGACAGATCGTTTCAATACATGAAACTAGTTTTCTTGTACAAATGTATTGCGATATGATTCCCTTGCGTGCGTCACTGCTGTGATTTGACAATGATTTGGAAATAAATTATACATAAACATATTTTACCCTTCTATTGCTAAACTTCAATGTACCCCTTCAGACAGGCAAATGCACCCCAGGGTGCCAACCCCTTTTGTAGACTGTGCATGTGTATCATCAGTATTTCCTAAATTAGAGCACCGAGCGACAACGCTCATCCTTTTCAATAACTCTTCATAACCAGGTACAGGTAAGAAAGTAAATCTTTAAGGATGTCGTTGCAGTTCACTGGTTAATTTATGTGCATTTTCCTTAAGAATTTTGCTATACTGCATCAAATACAAGTTCTGTTCAAACAAAGCTAAAGAACATTTTATTCAAAATGGTTATGGTTTATTCATGCATTTTTGTGAACGTTAACATGCAAGTGTTAGGCGACAAAAAAGTAGAGTACGGTTATTGCTGTGGGTACACGGTTTTATCACAGCAAAAATAGCAACTACCTTGACCAAAACATTAGCTTAAACAAGCACGAACTTAGCTCGTTAGTCAGCGATAATACTGTTGAATGTGAATGTAATGTTTCCCACTAAAAAATTTAAACTATCACGAAACTATCCACGCTGGTGCTATAGGCATAAAAAGGAACTATCTACAATAGCGCTATAGGCATGATGGTTTGTAGCTCATCGCTTCTTAAAACAAGTCAAAAATCACGTAAATGATTGATCTTTTCGAAGCAATGCCATCGCGTGCTAATTTCCTCACCGCTGTCGCCTTCTCAAAAAGAGTGCGAGATTAATCCGAGCAGAGAACAAAAGAACGCAACTGTGTTTGCAAATAGACTTAGCTGAAGAAAAATCACAGTCACTTAACTCACAAAAGTCACTGTGGTGAGAACAACAAATCTACGTCACAAAAGACAAAAAATCGCTACTCTGAATGTTATAAAAAAGTTTTATATGTAGGTCCCGAAATCGCCCCAAAACATTTCCGACTCTGCCCAGAGCAACAGACGTTCAGTAGATATTAAATGGCGTTTTACACCCATTTCGGTTTTAGATAATTTTTTAACGGTGCGCTAACATGGTTTCTATCTAGAAATATGAACACTACTTTGTGAGTTCTTACGAAACTCCAATCCGTAAAAAGTCTTAATCCTTCATGTGCACCGCCTCTTGTAAATCGTTAAACCAGATTTTATGCGGTTTATGATAGTCTATGCCAGGGCTGGCCAAACCTGCTGTATGTATGAGCCGCATATCGTAAAACCCAAGTTACAAAGAGCCGCGAACATAAAAATCTAAAAACACGAATTTATTTCGAATCTACGCTTCTGTGACATCATAATTCTTTTTGTAACGACTTGCAAAAGTAATACTGTACGGCAGTAACATTTTGCAATATTTCTACACTTTGCAATAGAAATAAAATGATTTTCGAAAAGCTCGAAGAGCCGCATGCAGAGGTTCGAAGAGCCGCAGTTTGGCCACCCTTGGTCTATGTATTTCAAGTGGGTTACCCGAGATCGCGAACACCCCTCCTCCCCGATTCATTTATAAATCGCGAAAACAGGTTTTATGCGGTAACCGGCTATGTGGTACAGTTGGTTGAACACCGCTATTCCGGTCAGATCATACCGAACACTTGAAAACCCGTCCAGCCTCGTGCTCGGCGTCACTGGGTGAGTGCCAAGTGAACTGGTCACGTGCGGTGTTGCCATTGACTGGCTACCAGTGTAGCAGTGACTGCGAAAATATAGCCGCGTAGCTCACGGCGTAAGCAAGCAGTGATGGGTGCCGCAGCCACTCGTCGTGACACTTCGACAAGAGTACATAAAGCAAGCATAAATGAAACAACCTGAGTTTATTTTTTCGATCATTGAACGAATGTTTTTTAATGACCGAAAAAAAGTTAAGTCGATTCGGTCACCACTCCAAAAAGTTAGGGACTGTTCAACCAGGGGTGGGCGATTAATTGGGCTCGGGGGCCACTTTGAGAATGCTGCGCTTAGCGGAGGGCCATACCGTCGAATGCAGTATTTCTCAACCTTGTTCGGCCCGTGATTCCCTTTGGTATCTTCACACAGCTTGCGACCTCCTTTCTGCTCTTTTTTCAATATATACGATTATAACCACTATGATTACCACAAAATACATTTCCAGAAAAATGCAACAAACTATCACAAGCTTACTACTGTGTACCACAAAAATGCATTTCATAACGTCTAATTTCAAACGGCCATTGAATTTCATGAACATTTTCAATGCGACCTTTGACTTTGCAACGGTATGACCAACTTTGTTTGACAGTGCTCATCTCGTATCATCCTCGACCTTTCTTCAATTAGGGGCCTTCGTTTTTATGTGAACCAGAGCTGAAAGCCACTCTCGTATAGATATATTGTGGCAACGGAAACAATATTCGAAAAGCCAAATCAGACAGTTGTGGGTATGATTCACGCACAGCTCACCAGAACGGAGAAAGTGGCATTTCATTAAAAATATCACGTGCTCATGAATTATTCCGAAGATCACAAAATTGGCCCTTTGATTCATCGAGAATATTGGCTATAACCAGAGAGGTAGAGAACGGATTTAGTGCAAATTCTTCCTACTTGAGCTCAGAGAAATATCGTTGGAGCTCAATTTCAAGTGATTAAATTTGGTTTATTGTAAATACCTTCAAACTCTAACTAAGTTCTTCAGTTTTTTCAACAACACTTGGCAATTTCTCAAACATAGCAACGTTTCCTGGCATTACTTTACGACGCCAGTTTTGCAACTTCGAATAAAATGCTTGCAGATTCGTCGTGAAGCTGGATGATGTTTGCAACCTTTCCTTGAAGGTTTAGATTTAAGTTGTACAATTTTCAAAAATTTCTGCAAAATAAGCAAGACTTTTCAACGAAATCGTGACACTATGTAAGATGCGAACTCGTTTGCTTCCAGTTCTTGGAATAACTTTATTCCGTCCTTCATTTCAAAAACGCGGTTAGAAAGTTTATTTTCGATAGCGAACGTACAGAAGTGTGGAATAGAAGAACTTCATGTGCCGATTTCAAATCTTTGTGCAGTTCTTTAAACACGCAGGTGTTAAGGCTTCCAGTAGGCTACAAACCACACAAATATATTTCCACTGCAAATCTGCAGAAACAAAAAAAGATTTTATCTTCTCCGAAACATCTGCACTTGTAGTTCGCAGTTCTTTACAAAACAGGAAATCCTTTTTAATGTCTGATGAAAGAATACTGCACCTGAGCACGTGAAGTAACATCTGTTGACTAATCCACTGGAAAAGAAAACAATGGAGTTGGACATGCTTTCATTTATCACCTGCTTTCATTTTCATTTGGTCTTTCACATCTTCCGGCATATCTGAGATTCGCCACTGAATAGTACCACTGTACAGAGATATTCGTCTCATTTTTGCTTCGCTAGCTTCAAGAAGTAGTTTTACTATGTTGAACAAACAGGTTTCAACAAACAGTTTTTAACAAACTAGCGTTTCTCCAATCCTGTGAGGTATTTTGCTTGGCAATTTCAAGTGCGACGTCATATGATGCCTGTGTTCTTGGTGAAAACTTCCGGCAAGATAAGTCTCTGATGTTTCAAACTCGCTTCATGGCGTCGGAAGAATTTTAAACTTTGTGACGTGTTTGGGACAGTTCTGTCGCCACAGGTGGGCTTTTGGGGGCTTAGCCCCCCAACTTGAAATATAAAGCAGTATTGATCGGTGGATTTTTTATCAAAATTCAGAATGTCAAGTCCCCAGAACAAATGTAACCCTCCCCCCTTGCAAACTTTCTGGCGACGGTTCTGGATTGGAATGCTTTGTCTCTAAATGCCGTATCACTTGCGAAGGTTTCATAGACTTAGCACTAAGAGTCTTTGTGCCACTGCAACAGGTTCCTTCCTGATTGTTGACTGCAACGTCGCAACAACAAACTGCTGCTAGGCTATCTTAGACAACAACTAGTTCAAAATTAGAATCAATTCTTTGTGACGTGTTGGAAGGCTTTAGCTAGCTTTTAAATGCTGTATGAACTTCGATGGTTTCACAAACTCAGCATCGGCACTGAAAACAAAGTTGCACGAAACACACTAAGGCTCCACTGTGTTTTTCCAACTATGGAGTTAAAACCAGAATCCAAATACTTTTCAAAATACTTGAGTTTCCTGTCCATGGTAAGAATAAAAATGAAAGTATCGTAATACTATTGCAGTTAGAATATGTTTTACCTTACTGCTGGCAGCAACTTCACAATACGAGTGATAACCTGCTGGTATCAAAGCCTACAACTGTTTTGAAACAAGAAAGACCAAATGCGTCAATTGACATAGCAATATACCGCTTGTGGTTTACTTCACCTCGGATATTGACAATAGCCTTGCAGGATTGTGAATGATAAAACTAACAGATAGCCTAGATGTACAATGGCTTTCTGACGACGGAAAGATGTGTCGGCTCTTGAGGTTGAGAGTTTGGATGCATTATGGCATACACTGCCAATCATATTTTGCAACATATTGTGCTATTTAAATTGGTAACTCGAATGCTATAAATTTCACATAGTAACTTACGGTCTAAGCAACAAACAAGCTGCTCTGAGAAGCCGATTCATTGCGATGACCAGATTTTACGATTTGAACTGAAGTGTTAAAAGAAAATGACCTAAAGAAACTTCGCGATCCCAGATTGANAAACGCTCTCCTAGTAGAAATAAAAGCGAAGTTGGAGAAAATTTCAGACTTGATGATTTTTCCTGAATGCTTCCGCGGGCCACTAAAAACGCTGTGGCGGGCCACATGTGGCCCGCGGGCTGCTAATTGCCCACCCCTGGTTTAAGCGAATGTGAATAAACTATTATGGAACAAAATGACCGAAATGTCACAGCGAAAAAAAAACAAGTAGAGCTGAAGATTTTATGCCGTGACTTGTCGTGGAGCAGGTCTCACTGGATGTTATTAACAGGATGAAATTCGAATATCGCACAAAGAAGTTGATCCGGAAAAGCCGCAAATCGGTTTAGTTGACAGATGGCATCACGTTGGCTGCTTCGTAAAGCGACGAAAAGAGTTCGGATGGATCGATGGTGGTTACACTGCTGAAATGCTGACGGGCTTCAAATCACTTGACGCTGGCGACCGAAAAACGCTGACCAAACTTCTCAATAAAAAGTGTGTATTTGGCGGTTCATTGTTTTTACTCATGTTTGAGCCTCAGCTTCTCATCTTACTTCAACTGAGACCCGATTTGCTAATTTGTGTAGTTAAGGTCAGAACTTGGTTCCTTTTTTCATCAACGTTTTTAGTCGATATTGTTGCAGTCGCGTGAGTCGTTCTGTGACCACCTGGGTCAGTTTGTCCAATAGTTACCGTAAAACAAAGAGCTACGTCTTATTCGAGTAACTTCAGATGGTCTGCGGCTAGGTTTTTTCGATTTTTTTTAAATGATCGAAGAAAATGAAGTCAATTCGGTGTTTTACTAACTAACATGAGACAAATGACCGAAATGTCTCAGCGAAAGAAACAGTCCTGCGGTCGCGCTGCTCTTTTGTGGCTCTGTTTTTCTTTGTTTATTTTACTTAAACCACATCGTGAGCGTTTGCAGCACTCACAAACGTGATGTGTTTCAGACCCTGTGTTCATCACCGCCTCTTGCTTCAGAGCCGGTCGTGTACACGCAAGGAGCGCGTCCCAAATAAATCCTCACGCCACGAAAGTGTTCTTCATGTCACCAGCAAATCTCTCACTATGCACCCATCGTTACAACGTTTTGTCACCGATTGGCAGCGCAGTACATGGCTTTCGTGTGATTCCGATAGATTTGTTTGTTTGCCTGTAATAGTCAAGAAATATGCCCATAATTGTCAGGAAACCTGGCCATAACTAGGGGCAAAATATAGGGGATGGGACAGTAGTTTTGGAATTTGTCGAATGTTACATCGTTAGTAATTTCATGTGATAACGAAGGGATTTTCTGAAATAAAATGCCGTTACTGTACAGCACAGTAAGTATTACGCAAGTATTGTATGCTCACAGCACAGTAAGTATTACACGCAGAAGCTCAGTACCAATGGCGTAGGGAAACGAGGCCCGCGAAAATAAGGTTGTAAACCTTCTGGTATGAACTAAAAATGGTTCAACCAATTTTCATTAGCCCTTTTGCAACCGTGCCCCCATATTTTTGGGCTTTGGGGCTGCTTAACCATAATAGCTCTGTATAGGTTAGACGCGCGCATCATATAATGTACTTCGTATTACTTTCGTGGGTATTCTATGGCAGTGTTTCCCAAAGTATGGGTCGGGACCCAAACATGGGTCGCAAAGGGTAAAAAAATGGGTCACGCCGATGCGATCTAAACCTGGGTTGTATATTTTCACCGTTACCACCGCTTGTCTTTCTCTGCCTGTATAGTGCAGGTGCTTGAGAAGAGAATAGGTCGCTGAGAGTGAAAACGAACTTAGCAACTTACTGCAAAAAATCATCCATACAATGATAATTTTTATCANATGTTGTTTGAGGCATGGGTCGCGAGGCGTTCAGCAAATTCAGATTTGGGTCGCGCTCAAAAAGTTTGGGAACCGCTGTTTTATGGTATGGGAAGAGACAGTCACAAGTTACCATGGGGTAGAAAAAGTGCTCCATGGACAAGCCTGGGTTTAACAGTTCGGTATCGATCAGGTGAAAATTATTTAATCACGAACGTGACAATCTGGTCTGCCACGACATCTGACTTTGCCAGACAAGTTACCAATGTTTAGCCGGCGCACCAATTTGCGATAAAAACGCAGCTTCTGCTTGTAACTTCATCCACATTTACGATCAGGTCAAGGTAGAGGGCATTGCCCTTATTTTTGCATCCAGTACAATGTTGAGCGATTTGTTCAAAGTATATTAGGCATTTCTGCTCACCAAAATCGGTGGAAGTGGCCGTCGAACATCAAGTGTCATTGTCTAACGCAGAAAAAATAAGAAAGCTTTATCGGCGAATGTGGTGGAGTGTGATGGTCCACAGGACGAAAGCTCTGCCAGCACGTCGACGCAGGCTGATGAATTAACTGCGAAATTGAGGCAACAGAGCACGGCTGTTTGGAAGGTGATTGACACGCTTAAGAAGTCGGACTTGAAAAAGCCGGAATTGATTTCCATTTTGGAGGAGAACGAGCAAACTGTGCCGACCGGTCTCGACAAGGTAAGTGTTTTGTGTTTAGCTCAGCATTCATTTTCTAGCTTACCTATCATTAACTGCTGCACTTTAAACAAACCACATGGCCGGTAGATAAACCTGCGTTGTGACGTTTTTCTTGATTTTCTGCGATTGTTTCGTTAGTGAAGATTGCACTGCTTTTCAATTCTTACCTGAGCGCAAAACAGCTCTATAGTTCCGACGCGAAAAACGTTATTTTTGTGTTGCGGGCGGTTGCACTGTGTTGTCGGGGACCCAGCATTGAAATTAGATTTAGTTACGTCTCATTCAAAGCTACATCTGCGATAGAATAAAATATACAGGGTGACACAAAAAGCGGTCATCACCAAAAATCGAATAACTTCCAAAATTTTATTTAGATTGATACAAAACTTCAGATACATTAGGTCAAGTCTGTGTAGCAGACATCTCCAAAGTTTCAAGTACAAAAACTCGTTGTTTCACTGGCGCTCAAAAAATGTGCTCCAAATGAGCTCCCCGGCGCTGCAGGCACATTTGGATCCGGCGGGCTAAGTTCTCGATGACCCTCCCGCATTCCTCCCTTG
>JGI24158J21664_10009393_pt1 | contig 13047 bp, 8 predicted proteins | sample Ectturendosymbi3_FD_21664 | JGI IMG/M metagenome (IMG submission 21664) | reverse complement strand
ATTGCATAAAGAACGTTATTGCCGAATTGACATTTTAAGCGAATTGAAATGCAGATAAAAGATGCCATCGCGACCAAACAAAATGTAACGCTATGGGTGAATTAGCGTTACAGAGGAAGCCGTTATACACGAATTCAACTGTATAGAACAGATTTACATAAGGTTTCAGCAGGCTTGTCCATTGGAATGTCATTCCTATGGGATCGTCCCATGGGATGGGATAGGCATAAATTGCTATGGGATGGGAATGGGACAGATAAATATGTCCCATGAAAAACCCTAGGCTTGCCCGTGGGAATGTCATTCCTATGGGAATCCCATGAGAAACGTCCCATGGGATGGGATAGGCATAAATTGCTGTGGGAATGGGACAGATAAATATGTCCCATGGACAACCCTGGGTTTCAGGCCCCATTCGGATTAAACTAAAAAGTTAGTTTCAGGGCAAATTGTTTATTTTTAGGGCAAATTGCTATTTTCAGGGCAAATTGTCATTTTCAGGGCAAATTTTTTCCGCCCGCCAGTAAAATGCCTTCCCGTACGCTTATGGTTGTGGGTATCTGAAATCCAACCAAAAAGTTTTGATTTACACAAAATACATCATAAAAGTTATCGCCAAACTTAATAGGTCAGAAATTTCGCTTGACACCGGTACGACACTCACACTCCACAAGAGCCAGGTTCACTGTTCTGGTGTCATGCAGTGATGAGATTGCAGATCACTCGTGCCCGCTTCTTTGCCTGCAGGGGCAGGTCAGGGTTACCAGATTGGCCTTTTTTAGGCCAAATTTCAGAAATCTGGCCTTTTTTCAAATAGGTTGGCCTAAAAATTTTATTTGGCTTTTTGGCATCATCTCGAGTTGGTTGACCTTAAGAAACTTGTTTCGTCTTTTGGCTCTTCAGGGTGAAATATTTACCTCTGAAGGAAAATATTACTATTCAATTTTTTTCGGCAACACAAAACTTTTCTTTTTTTTTCGGCAACACAAAAAAATCATCCCGCGGGCCGGATTCAACCTCGGAACGGGCCGGTTTGGCCCGCGGGCCGTATGTTTGACACCCCTGTGCTATGGTGTTTATACCGGCAATGCTATCGTAGAAAAGCAAATGCCATCAAATTGTGCGGAAAGAAGTTCACTTCAGAAATTGATATGCAACATGTAAAATTGTAATTTTTCTAAGTGCATTATTTTTGTAGAGTTTAAGAAAACGCTTCGGTTCACATTAAAGACTGCAGTTATCGGTTTCCGTTTCTGATGAAAAAAGGGTTAGTTTACTCATGCTTAGCATAAGACTATTAGACTGTGCTCACAAAGCGTACGTTTATAGAATGTTTGAAAAATTTTCAAACAAGTTTTTCACAAAAATGTTTCATTTAAAACAAAATTATTTCAATTGAAATATTTTTTCAACTGAAAACATAATTTTTTCAAAAAAGGTTTAATGAGAAATTTCACTAACATTTTTGAGAAAGAATATTTTTGTGAAAACATTTCATAAACTTTTTGAACTAAATCTTTATCACAAATTTTTTTTCGCTGAAAAGGTTTCTTACAGTGATTTTTTAAATATGAAAGTTTTACATAGCTCAAACGTTCCACCAAATGTGGATCAAATCTAATTGCAGTAGGTCAATCATATGATACTGTAGCATCAATGCATTTTTGGTTGAAATATCGCAAGTTTCCACGCGGGGCTTTATAAAAATGTGCACCTTCAGTTTCTACGCTTTTGAATGAATAAAGTTAGCTCACTATATATTATTATAACAGGTTTTGATTGCAGTTCACTAATTCTCTGAACGTAAGTCGTATGAAATAAGCGCAAATCACTTTAAGATTGTTTCCTTTAAATCTACATTAAGGTTCATGGTGCACTTCTTTGCACAGGACTGTCTTTGTGTTTACACCTCATCCGTTACCTACTTTTTAATCTGCTGTCATCTATACTCGTATATTGCATATTATGCATGTTGGTGCTCCACTGCTGTTATACAGATCATGCGGCAATTAGCTAACACTTTTGCAAGCCTGTGAGTAAAGCGAGCGATGATCCTCATCTCACAGTAGCTCATGTAGGCTGGCTGCATCGGCATGAATCGTGAACTTCGAACAAAAGTTTACTGCACTTTATGGTGTTAGCTGAATTCGTGCTCGTACGCTCTGGTCTGGAGAACTCATCGCAAACCACCTACCCGGTGTCCATTCCATATAAATTCAACGTTCAANCTTTTCTTTATCTTGGTGTCGTAGCTCACTTCCANAACGTTTGTTCCAATACAGCCTTGTTCAAAAAAAGACTGCTTTGTTGAACGAATTGATTCCATGTGCCGGGTTCAAACCAGCGCTGTGGAGCCGGAGCCCAAGCAATTTTGGATGTTTGGAGCCGGGGCCCAAACCTTTTGAGATGGTGGAGTCGGAGTCTGATATTTGGGTTCCGCTTCCACAGGGATAGTTTGTGGGGTAAGGGANGTATACATATATATAACGCAAGTTTTTTTGGACCGAAAAATGGTTCTGGAGCCGGAAAGTTCTANATNCCCGGANCTGGAGCCTAAAATTTGAGTACCGGCTCCACAGCCCTGGCTCAAACCAAAAGCCTAGTTCCGTTTCTTGACGCCACATCATTACTTGACGCCCGATCTTTTGTCACGCCGGCGTGGAATGCGTTTTCTGCGCCGCAACGATTCGAACTGGAGCTTTCAGAAAGAGGAAGCGCAAACGACGAACCGCCTGGCCGGGAACGGGTTTCCAGCCTGCATATGGTCGTCGGCGTATTGAGCATTAATGTAACTGCTGCCACCTGAGACCATTCGTGAGCTTTCCACATTCCATTCCTCGCGTTGCGCAGTGCCACAACACAGGCTCGCAAGTAATCAAAGCACGCGGTTCGCCAGTAAATAAAAACGCTGTTTATTTGACGGACGCGCTCTGGTGAGAACGGTGATGGGCCAGATTGTTTAAAACGCTCGAAAAAAAGCAACGTAACCGATTAAAACGATAAATAAGAACAAGTGAAAACGACCTGAAAGCAAAAAAAAAAACGCAACGAAATCGATCCCCCGAAAGATCACGGGCAGAAGGGAAGTCTAGTTCACTACTACGCAGCTAACAGAGAGAGAATTTAGTCATGATAATTTTCAGCACGTACTCGTGGCCACGATTTCCACATACATGTTTTTCAGCCTGATCTGACACGTAAGACGAAGAGAGCGCAGGTCGGTAACTGGACACGGGACGAGAACAGCCACAGGACCCATCTATGGGTAGAAACAGTTTGGGACAGACAATCGTTACGCTGAAAAGACTTTTTAGACCTGGAATACACGAAGACTTCTACACAGACCACCGACGTTCAGACTTGATCGGGAATGTCGGGCAGATCAAAAGCGCATTTGAGAAATCTCGCCGCGCGGCGGCACAAAATGGCAGTGAAAAAACAAACGGGGTCGCGCGCTTTCGGCCCCAACGGAAAAATCACCTGAGCGCCGGCGCAATTCGCGCGCGGCGGCATTAAAGCTTTGCGCAGTCGGATCTCGCGCGAAGATCCGATCGCTGCACCGGCCCGCGGCCACCTTCCGTCCGTCGGCCGCGGAGCTTATTGAGCGCAGCTGGCTTCTTCAGTCTCCTTCGGTGGTTTCCGCTTCCATGTCATCGAACGGCAGAGTCGGAGGCGGCTGGAGCTTCGAGACGCAGTCGTACTTAGCGTCCTTGTACTTCTCGCGCAGCGCCTGTTGCGGGTGCTTTTCGACGCCAGCGAAGATCTCGTGCATGCGTTTGATGCACGGAGTCAGTTCGCGGAACTCGTATTGCATGTAGTGTTCCATGGTCTCGTCCTGCGAAACAAAACGCGCGCCATCAAAGACCTGTCAAAGAACACGTCTGTTAGCGGTGAAACGGATATCATTTGATCAAAATTTAACTTGGAAAGATTCAAAGCCACGTGAAGCACAAAGGCAGCTCGGACATTTTCTATCTGATCAACGTTCAACTTCCAGCTAGGGCATTTCAGTCAATCTCTAAACTGCAAAGCGGCATTTCCAGAGTGCATATTTTTTGTGAACAGAATCTCTTACATAAAAACATGACAGCGTGAGGGGTTGGAAGCATAGTTTCACACGCGAATGCGTTCGCCAAACACTTAAATAGTGGGGCAGTCAAACGCGGAACTTCAATTCAAGTTGTTAGCCGGTCTCTAGGCAGATCTTCTAACGCCCTTAACACATCGCTTTCTTATCACTACATGTATGCTGTTCCATTTCCACATGGCGTAGCAATTTTGAATGTTTGCTGCAGACTTACCCAAATCTTTCTGCTGACGGTATAACTGGCGAGGCAAACGGCGGAAGCGGCCATCAAGGACGGCAGGTATTGAATGCAGTCGAACTCGACTAGTGCTAGTTCGCACAAATACTGCAATGAAACACAAACGGTTGGTTGGATGGTCTACGACCTGGATTCTTAAAACTTTTCCTTTGCAATTAGTCATTGATACTCGCGCCTCATCCAACCTCAAAATCAAACACAAAAACGGAGCAACTATTTAATTACCATTGTACTGTTTTAACTTTGGGCAACTGTTATACTCACTCCCCCCTTCCGAACCCTTTACGCCCCGCGGTTTCGGAACCTTTGGTCAAGGACATGGGTCTCAAACTCAAATTGCTCCGAGGGCCGAATGAGGACTTACGAAGTTACCCGAGAGCCGCGTTACGACACTGACGCAACAATGGCGGTACCTGAACCTTACTAGAAAAAGCTTTTACATCTTATTTCCTGCGAAAGGTATCATGAGTTATAGGTACGTTATTTCTAGCCGTCTCTACGTTAATTTAAAAGGAACTTGTTCACTCGCTAGCCGAGCACTTGCAAACACCAGTGAATAAACTGAGCAACGTAAATATTAATTATTTGCTCCCAAAAAGCATCGCGAGCCGCACAAAACGTCTTCGCGGGCTACATGCGGTCCGCGTGTTTGAGACCCTGATCTGCGACAAAAATCACAAAATTCAAATTGCATCTCCACTACGAACACATGGTGGTCAGGCTAAGCTAACAAACCCCAATCAAACAAGCCGAAAGCTGCAGGTCGACCTTCGTGAGTCAAACCAGACTATGTTTAATGCCGCAACCTATACATCGGACTGCGACAGCACGTCTAGCGGTCGACACAACCTTCACCATGGAAACATCAATCTCAAGTAATTTATGGGACGCCTAACTAGATAACCTCTGTTTTTTCGGTGACCCGGCGTTTTTCTTCTGTTTTAGCGAGTATATCTAGCGCAATTAATTCAGTACCGCCAAAACTATCTATCTATGTTTCGCAACTTCCTTGAAGTTGAGCTTCGTTACGTAAAGATGAACCACAAAAACAAACAGACGTGTGTGTACCTGGGCGAGGAATTCGGTTTTCTTGTCTGCACAAGCTGCTTTCAAAAATCGTTTCAGAAATTGATTTGACGTAGGTACCGCGACGTCAAAATTTAAAACTTTTAAAATTAGATGTTCCATCCGCAACACTTGTCTCTTCGTGTACGTATCGTCAGTGATGTACACGAATTCGCCGACATCTGGTGGATAGATTTCTTCGAATTTGCTGTTAGAAAGATTATGGAATGCGAATTAGAAACAAGTAAGATTTTCAGGATAAGACGGTTTTAAGCTCTTTATAAGTTAAAACTCAATGCGGGTGTTTCACACTTTGTGTCAGTGGAGGTCCCCGCTAGTGAAATCGTAACGGACAGTTAATACGCACTAAGGTACAGATTGCAGCTCAATACTCTCACGTTGGAACAAGAAATTCTGGCGTGACGTTTACCTTTGCATTCAACAGTAGAATTCACTTGAGGGTTGTGTTGGTCAACATAACTAAGAAAACTGTCCATACATGCAACAGCTCTGAACTTTTTTTTTCGCCGAGACATTGCGGTCATTTGTCTCATAATAGTGTTAAAACTGGCCGTGACAGTATTCACTAGTCATATTTTCGGATTATGACCGCATTGACTTAATTTTTTTTGGTCATTTTAAAGAAAATTTCGTCTGTGACCGAATAACACTAGCTCTAAACTATCAAATGGGTAGCGGTGCGTTTGTCTGTGTTTATCGTAATTGAACAGTCAACGGTAATATTAATGTTAAGGGCGCATGGGAAGTTGGTATCTCTACTGGCTAGAAACATTTGAAATAGAAAGGGTGTTAGGTAGGTAAAGTGCACTTACGCAGCAAGGAACATGGCGGCAGCACCAACAAGCTGAAGTTTTCCACGCAAAACAGCCATGTGCGACAGAAACCTGTCGATGTAATTGACAGCAAGATGCGTGGTCTCCGTGTGCAGCTTGTATTCGTCAGCGACTTCTACAAGCCAGTCGACGAGAATCGCTCTCATGCCGGCGGTTATGTCTTGCTGTTTGCGCATGTAGTTGGCCTTAGGTCGATGAAGTTGCTGTTGAAAATAATCGTGTTTGATAACAAGTTAACGCAGGTCGAGCAGAAGTTTCGGCGTGTTGCAATCATAGCAATGAAACCAAGCGTGCACAGGGAAGTGCATTTCTTCGCAACATTGACAAACGAACCACCGTACCTCTGCTTCGCGCAAATGTTGAAATATTTCGGTTGCGTACTCGGAAAGTCCGTAAACACCAGCATCGGCGTCAATGTCGAAAATGTTTAACCTTTCAGTGTCATCGACGTCTAAAATCATCGGCGAATCTGTGGCACACCATGAAAATTTGCTGGGTAAAAAACTGGTCGTAAACGCAAGCTCTTACAACACAAGGGATGCAATGTGAATAAACTCGACAACGTGCTGCGTGGATGCACAAACGATACATTACAGGTTTGCAATGGTCATTGCTCAAGTAGATGGTTTTAATCAAACAGTATGTTAAAATCAAAGCCTTTACAAACCCTACGACAGGTTTTTCAATCACAGTCACAGATGCGATCTTCCGATAACGCTGTTCAGGTTTCAAGCATAGAGCACATCGTGTGGAACCACTGTTAGCCGATTAGTGATTAAAGATGACTATGGCGAAGCTTGAGTAAAAGCACTGAAGACTAATCCAAGTTTTTTCTAATTTTCTTACATATCATGTTACGTGAGATAACTGTGCTTTCTTTCTGAACCGAACAGATAAGCAACTAACAGCAGGAGAAATGCTTATAATCCAAATCAAACAATGTATTTCCTCAATAGCACCTCTGCATGTTGCTTTAATGCAGTGTTTCCCAAATTGTGTGCGGCGGCGCACCAGTGTGCCTTGAAACAGGCTTAAGTGAGCCCCGAAAATTGCACGCTTTGACAAAATGCTTATAAAATGTTTGGTCCATGTTGCAGAAGTGTTTGCCTTCGCAATACAGGTATGTGGCGGCCACATCCAGAATTTATTAGTGTGGCAGGACGAAAAAAGTTTGAAAAGCACTGCTTTAATGTACTCAGCATAATAATGCTTACCCGATGAAGACGCAAGTGACAAATCGTTGGTCAAATCTGCGAATGGTGCGCGAATAGATGGAAGTGCGGTAAGTGCTGGGTGCAACTGTGAGCTGGAAGCAATGGAAGGTATATTCTCACTTTTCGTTTTCTCAGCTTTGGAATGATCTTTTGACGTCTCGTCAAAAATCTGCAAATGTTTCAGTGAGCTACAGCATATGGTGACTGCAGCAAANTTTTTTTGCAAATCCTATAAGAATGTTCTAATTAAATGATCATTAGGCTGCGTTAAATTAAAAGTAGAAAAGAGTCAAAACTTAATGCAATACCGAGCGACAGGTACACACTAATCCCACAGCCGAAGACAATCCAACGTATCAAAGTAACTACAGCAGGATATACAACACTTGTAAAGCTGGCTCATGTCAAGGTAACGACCACAGACAGAAAGTAACTCAGTTTTCTCCATTTTGCGGTTTTCGTGCTAAAATAGTTACACTGTACATTTTTCTTTATGGTAGGGATGCTGACCAGTTGCAACAAAATTTAGCCTTTTCGGGCATCTACGTACAACACGTACAAATGTAGTAAAATAGGCATGGTAACTCAGAAATGAACAAAATAATAAAATAGCTTATTTTATAACAAGTATTTTACCCCAACACTTATAAAACACTTGTCCAAAGCACTGCAACCTAAATAAAAGTATTGAAATTCGTATTCATTGTCTGCTTACCTTGAAACTTTGACTGCCTGCAACAGCTTTGGATTGGTTTGTAGTGCTTTGAGAACTGAAAAATCCTTCAGTTGTGCCATTCTGAAATAAGCCATCGAAAGAACAAGGTAAGAAAAATTTACTGTAAGGCTTGTGAAGCCAACTGTTTATATATACATAACATGCTTGTTGGCCACAAGTTTCTTATCACCTGACGCTGGTGGCTTCTTGTGCAAGCAAAAACTGTTACACACAATCACTTGAGCATTTTAATTAATGTCATGGCATCACCATGATATTAATGTTCAACTTCCTTTTATTCTCCAAGTGTTTTGCACCTTATTATATGATTGATCTTCATTATAAAATAAGAGCAAACACTTAAGGTCTAAAACCATGACTCTTCCTACAGAACAAGGCAAAAATCGTTTTCAAACATTTCAGAGCAGATTTGCCTTTATGCAAATTACACTATATAGTATTACTTACCTGTTTGGCAGCTCTAAATGGTTGTTTCCTGCCGATTGCAGTATTCTGATTTATGACTCCAAGAACAGATCGAGTTTGTGGGGCTCGTGACCTGGCAGTGTCATCATTTATAATTTTGTTTGGCCTCACTTCATTGTGGTTATCATGCAGTTGTGTTGTCACAGCATTGGATGTCATTCTTTATCAATTCCAATCAAGTATATTGCACATGCATGAAAATCTGAAAACAAAACACTTGTTCAATAAGTGCTGAAAACTTCATTTACTGGTTGTAAGAAGCCGACAATTATCGCATCTACTCATTGTAAGTGCACATACAATATTAGATCAGTTGTCTCAGCACCTATGTAACCCATTGTCTGAGGGTCAAATGACATTATTGCTAATGCTAGTTGTGCAGTTTAAGCACTGAAAACCATGCTGCTTCCCATTACAATGCTCAACCAAATATACTATGTTTCTGTAAGTTTCATTGCAAACAATATGGCTCACCAGCATACCCACCAAAATGGGTGCCATTGCAACATACAGGCTGAAACTTACTTTTCGCAGCAAATTTTCAGCTCACTGCAAATGACTCATTGCAATAGTGGTGCTTTATGAAGTTGATTTACAATAACTGCTTACTGCAATGTTTGCAAAATTGAGTAACCTTATTGGATCAAAATCAAAACAAAAAGTATTGGTTTTATGTTTTTTAACAAAGGTTTTTATTGATTTAACTTGGAAGTTTCACAGATAGTATAATTTGCACTGATAACAGGATAATATTTCAAGCTTATACATACTTGTGAAAGCTGATGCGTTGATTTGAAATGTAGTATAGAATGTATGGTACAGAAGATCCTTACAAGTATATGCAGTTGAAGTGCAAGCCAAACATCAGAAAAACTTATTTTGTTAAAGGCTAATGGCAGGGTAGGTGAACTTCACTTTTTATGCTGAGCTTTAGAAAACCAGGTTAAAAAATCATAGTTATAAGTTGCACTAATCTACGTAATTTAAAATTAGGCTTTGGATTAAATTGAAAGGCTTCCATTAATATAATCTATCCAATAACCAATCATTAGATGATAATAATTTGTGTAGGTTAATTGCTATAGTAATAGTTATAGTATGTGCAACAATATGGCTTGTCTAACTATAGATGCCAATGAAAGAAGAGATTTATTTGGTTATTCTACTGTATTGAGAACTACAGAAGTGGCTACGGAACCAGCCATGGATCTTCTTATTTCAAAACTTATTCCAACGCACCACCTCGCAAGACACGGTTCAAATGAAGCAGTCAGTTTGTCACTCAAGCAGCATTGTCCTGGTAGCATAGCAGATTATATGTTTCAGGTCTGATGTGCCAATGGTTTTCAGTTTGCCTCTCACCTTGGCGACTTACATTTTTGTAGTAGTGAGTGGTTGCACATTTCAATCAATGGGACCACTTTTTCTTTACTTTTTATAAAACTTTCCAAACTTTCGGTTTAGGGGTTAGCATTAGGGTTAAGGTTAGTTTGCGTTTACTACGTTTCTACCAAACCTACTACATTCTTGTCAGGCATTACTGTCACAGTACAGGTGGTCGAATAAGGTGTCAAATTTAAAGATCCACAGGTGGTTCTGTAGCTACTGCCGGAGAACTACACCATTACCCTTGTCCAGCTTAGTAAATATGTTGACTTTCCAATGAGACTTCTGACCTGTGCCTCTAGCAATATTGGCTTATAATAGAATGATGGTTTCCTTTTTGTTGAAATACTTATATACAGATTTAACAGTGTAGCATTTTAATATCAAATGCAGGATTACACTTCCCATGATGTTGAACACATAATCATTCTTTAGATGAACAAAAATATTTTTTTTTTGTGGTAAAAAGAATGGGTCAAAAATGATGTAGGGTATATATTTATGAATTCAGCTTAGTAGTCTTTTATTAGATAAGTATTCACACCTGTTTGATACACCACATGACCTTAATGATACACTGTATGGTGTATGAATGATCGAGCCAATATATGGAGTACTGTATTGGTGCAGTTTACTACAGAATATGCACTGTACATTTGGTTTCAGAAGCACTCTGCAAAGCATATCCTGTACAGTAACATTGTCAAGTCATTATTACATACAATTTAAACAAAACAACTGAATAGATTAAACTGTATTTCCGTTTATCTAGGACTGAATCAATTTGCTTGTTGAATAGATATAGTCAGCTTTTATTACTCTACCAGGTTAAGACAGAAAAATAGTTAACTGTACAGTATCTATTTGTGATCAATGTGGACAAGTCAGTAAAATAGGTGCAGCTCAGTTACTGCAAGATAGAAACATATGTATACTAATCCAGCACACAAAGTTCATACAAGTTTGAATTTATACTTTTAGAAAACGAATTAGTTTTAGCTAAGGGCTGAGGCAAGCATAAAAATTGTTTCTCTGGCAAACATGGTTATGCTGAAGACCTGGTTGATAAATGTCCATCAAACACAACCATCAATATTTATATTGTGTGTTGAACTGAACCGCATTCCAAGCTTTAGACAAGGTTGGCTATACTACTGTAGCTTGAACAACTCAACAAGCCAGCGAAGTTGCTTCCTTTTAACAAAAAGTACCATACTAAATACAAAAGCTGCTGCAGGCTAATCCTGAGCGCTGTGAATCAGATATACTGTAAAGTTGCATTAATATTACATGCTGGGCTCACCTTCAGCTCAGGTATTCCACGAGAAAGTTGTGAGCCTCTGTACTTCAGTGTTGCCTCTGCCAAGACAATTTGCTGTAACTCTTGTTCGGAGGAGTTTGCCGAAATACTGAAAGCAAAATCTGGGCTGTGTGTGAGCCTGGCTGTTCTTAGCACTTTGACATTCCAAATCACCCAGGCAGACGATTAATAACTAGGCTTCTTCTAGTTGGTTAATCGGTTCATGAATGAATCAATCAAAGCTTGCTTCGATGCACTGCGATGGAGAGTTGACAACTTCCACGCAGTAACAGCAGTTTTGTTGGGAGACTACTGTACCTACGTTGCTGTAGTGATCTTACTGATAAACACAAGGGTCACCGGGACGACCCGCTTTTTTCGATTGTTTGAGTCGTTCTACAGTAAGCAAACCTGTCCGTATCAGCGGTGACGCGACAACGTAAAATTGAAAGAACGCGACGCTCCTACCTTTCCGTTTGAAAAAAGCGTTTTAAATGCCCCGCTATGATGCGGACCAATAGACATGCTGCGATTTCATCACGTGATTTTGAGGAGCGCGTTCACAATCATTTTTCCCTTTTGTATCTTTTCAAGTCTTGGCGGTGGCACAAGAGTACTGCAAACGATGCCGAAAAGCGCGCGTGCGAGTTCGTTTTGGCGCTTAGGATAGTCAATGGCCAGCAGCGAGGTCACGCTGTGTCTCTGCAGTCTGCATGGCTTCAAAGATGATGCCCAGCACAGAACAAGTAGCATATTTCTGCACAAGCCACATCCGTGATTCCAAGCTGCGCAGAATCAAACAGTCTCATTGCTTTATCGTTACCACAAACGAACGGGTCGCAACCGGAGAATGTTGATTTGACTTTCTTTTTGTGCTCATATTTACTGCTTCGACTAATTTTTGATTTATTTATCGTAAATTGTTTTGAAACGTGTTTACATCAGAAAATACTGCTGCTAGGTTGTAACATCTAAATCAGCGCTTCCCAACTAGTGGGACACAGCCCAGTGGTTTTCCCTTAAGTCTTTCAGCAGGGTCGCTTAACATTTAAAAATGTTACAATGTTCAGGTATTCAAATAAAACATTTCTTGAAAATTAGCCGATTTCCTATCTATTTGATTTTATAATATCTAATGAGTAATCTCAAGTTTTGCATGTGTTGTTAATATTTTGTTTCTTTCTCATATTAAAATATTTTTCGTTATTATTTTATGAGCAACATCTCGTAAGGGTCCGCTTGAGCAGTGGCGTGCAGAGGTCTGGTGATGCCCTGGAAAGGGCGGATCCAGCCAGTAACGTTAGGGGCAGGCCCGTCGCCAAGATTTAGCAGCAGGGGGGCCAAAAACCAGATGGAGGGGCAAAAAACAGAAGGGGGGCCACATTTTTAAAATACAGTATTGGATGTATGCAGAAACCGGGGGCCAAACGTTAAATGGGGGGGCACCGATTTCAAATGAGGGGGCCGGGCACCACTGCCCCCCCGCTGGCGACGACCCTGGTTAGGGGGGAGATTTCAGTAATATTTGGAAGTCAAGTCTCATAACGGTTTTGCTACTGTAAGAGGGATGAATTATACTTCATAACTATACTACAATTATACTTCATAAAATAACAAAAACAGATCCTCATCACTACCAACATTGGTGGGAGGGGCAAATGGTGGTTCAGAGATTGTTAAAATGTGGAAAGACTATTTTAAA
>JGI24158J21664_10009392_pt1 | contig 13049 bp, 10 predicted proteins | sample Ectturendosymbi3_FD_21664 | JGI IMG/M metagenome (IMG submission 21664) | reverse complement strand
GTATAGAAGACTTTATTCAAAGTTTAAACGGTCTTAGAACAGAACTACATGCAACGAACAAAAACGTTGGCGACCGAGCCGACTCATACTTCACACAACTGGCTGATAGCAAACGCCACGCTTCCAATTAAAAGAGTGGCGATGGACGCCAAGCCAAGAGCCGCGTCTTGAGCAAGGCACGTGATTAATTATTACTACACTACTATCGTACGTTGCATCCACGAATGAAAAGAACCTGATACAGATTTCCAAGTAATTTTGTTCCGAATTGCGAACAAAACCATTTTCCAGTGACAGCAGACTTTCGGTATAATAAGGAAAAATTCTTCCGCCATGTTAAATATTTTATTCATAAAAACTCCGAGTTTGACGCAAAAGATCAATCCAGCGTATAGGTTGAGTAGTCTTCAAGAGGCTGAGCAGTTGGTAATATTATACTCGGGGACGCCAGAGCAGCGGTAGGACAGGGGGGACAGTGAATGAGTTGAGGGCAACGGAAACTTGTAAAAAAATAAAAATTTGTTATCAGTATGCCGGTTTCTGTTCCGCAATAATGTTGACCTCAAAAATAATAACAGAAATTGTAGAAAACCGTTCTGAATTTTGTGGGTGCGCGAATGGCTGCAATAATTTTGTTTCAATTCAATCTTCATAAACCATAAAATTACCTATGATACTGTTATGAAAAGGCACCTGCGCGCCCGTTGTCCCCCTTTTGCAAGGGCGCTCTCCGGCGTCTCTGGTTGGACTTAACTGATTTATTAAACCTTGTCACCAGCTGAGACGGAAACATGTTGTTACATCGACTATGACTCTCTTCTATTGTTGGGCTTCGCAGACTGTAGCTTTGGCTTGTTCATGAGACGATCCTCACAGAAGCCAAGCTTTCCAATATTGGAGCTGTGGCTGGAAGTTTGTCAAAAGTTCATAGCTTCTCGTCGCGTTGTTCGTTGAAAGACTTTGTAATGAAAGCTTCATTTCAATTAATGTGTTTTCACCTGAGTACACTTGTTCAACACACGGCACGTCAATTACGATATGCGTGAAATTTTACTCTTTCTTTTTACCACGTCAGTTCTTGTTTCCGTGTTAACTCGTTTATGGTTTCTGGCGTTCGTTTCAATAGTTTTCGTTATTGGCTGCGATAATTTCAGGGAACGTAGCTGTTGAAGCGATCAGCAACATTCGCACTGTTGCGTCACTAACAAAGGAACAAAAGGTTTTTGAACGCTACGTTGCGTATCTGAGAGTTCCTGTCAAGTAAGCTGAATTTTCTGCAACGATTCCCGACTATAATGTAGATGTGTTTCGAGATGGTTGTCTGAGTTTTTGTCCTATTATACTTACTAAGAAATTTTCCGGACTTATTTGCAGATGTCTTATCACAGCAGTAGCAAGGCTTGTTTTTGCCATGTCATGAAAAAGTTCGCAGTGTGTTTTGTTAACCTTTTTCTGTCACAGGAAGGCGTTGTCGAAGAGTTTTATTGTCGGAATCGGTTATGGATACTCTCAGTGCGTTATCTATTTTGCTTATGCCGCCGTGTTTCGACTTGGTATAGAATTGGTTATTACACAAGACATGACATTCGACAACGTTTTCAAGTAAGTTGCTTGTTTCCATGGGCTNTTGGACGGAACTTCGTGACTGTGCTTTCTTGGCTAATTTAGAACNTTGTAAGACTACACACAGGCAGTGTCTGATTAAGGCAGCGCGTGGCCTGTAGCATATTAAAAGTGCGGGGCCTTAAGTTAAACATAAACTTTAACAAGTAAACGATTGTTAAATAATAAATTCTGTGGGCATACACGTGACTACCATTAGACACACTGAATTTCGTAAGTACGAAAAGCTTTGTCCTAACTAGCAACTGGTGGACGTTATGGGCTACATAACTTTTTTACCAAAATCGTATATGCGTATCTTTTCACCAAGAACACTGCCTATGGAAAGAAATCTTTTCTCAGCAAAGAATCAGACATTTTAAGATCTTACCGAGTATATCTTTCGCTTACGATGTAGACATCATCAGTTCTTATTCAAATAGAATCAAGAAGGGATGCATTACTGTACAGCTCACAAGTACAGTACAGAGACAGTTATTAATGCTTCCAGACTCATCAACAAATTTGATCATTACTATATCTACAAAATGTAGTCATGTGTCGAAGTCGATTGTCAAAAGCAGCAAACCTACTGTTTAAGATTGCATTTTTTAAAGATTTTGCCTTAGCGAATTTGTTTATGATACTGGTAGCATCTATTTCGCACAGAAGTTCATTCTTTATACCAGGGGTCTCAAACTCAAATTGCTCTGTGGGCCACATGAGGACTTATAAGGTAACCCGCGGGCCGCATTATAAAGCTGAAGCAACAGTGGAGGTACCTGAACTTACTAGAAATAGCTTTTTCATCTTGTTTCTTGATCTTATACGCAAATGATTTCTAGCCTTCTCTGCACTCGCATTAATAAATTCTAGCTGTCTAAGGAACTTGTTCACTCGCTAGCTGAGCACTTTTAAACACCAGTGAACTAACTAAATAACGTAAATGATAATCATTTCATTCATTTTCATGCCAGCTTTTCCTCTAGGGAGGGTCGCGTGGGCAACAGCCCTAGGAGGACTTGGAATACTTCAAGGTCAAAAACAAATTCAGATAGGGCGGAGATGTAATCAATCCAGATAGGCCTTGGACCACCTCTGGGTCGATTTCCCGTGGGTTTAGCCAGCAGGACTTGCCTCCCCAGTGTTTCGTGGGGCATTTTGGACACATGCCCGAACCAACGCAGCTGTGACGTCGCCATTCGGCGAAGTGGTTCGACATTCAGGACTTTGCGAATTTCACAGCGGTGCACTTTGTCGCGAAGTGTCACACGGTAATACCAGGGGTGCAACGAGGGGGGCAAGGGAAACACAATGCCCCGGGCTTCGAATCACTGGGGACTGCCGAAAAGTCCCAATAATGTCGCAAGTTTTTTCTTCAATACAGTACATTTACTCCCAAAAGGCGTTAGGTTCGAACATGGGGCGCCATTGCCAAACTTGTTTCTTACCCCGGGCGCCAGCTCACTTCGGTACGCTCCTGTGTCGCACCGTGGACTCTTCAAAAAAATTCTATCTCAGTCGCTTGCACCTGGGATAATATTCCTTCGGTCATTACCCAAGATTCATGACCATGTAAGTATCGGAACAAAGACCGATTTGAAAACTGACATCTTTGCGGTGTTTGAAAGCTCCCGTTTTGTGACCACAGAGTGATAAAGCTCACGCAGTTTTGCATTTACCTATCCGTCTATCAATCTCCTCGCTCCACCTCCCGTCACCCGTAAATACCAGCCCAAGGTATTGAACTTCTCCGCATGCTGCAGTGTAGTGCCGCTCACTTGCAGCGTACACTGCCTTTGGTTTGTAGATAGACATCATAACAGCCTACCTCGGTATTTCACAGTGTTGATTTTTTATTCCAGCTCGGTCACAAGTAGCAGAAAAGTGATCGAGTGCATGCTGAAGACCCAATTGAGAACATGCCAGCATAGCAGCACCAAATCGTCTGAAAAAAGTAAACGGTTGATCCCGCAGCTCCCAAGTGTGACACCCTTGTCGACTCGGCTGTGACTGTCTATAGCAGCGGTTTTTAACCGGGGGACGCGCCCACCAGGGGGGCGTCAATAAATTTTCACGGGGGCGAGCTCTTACGTGATGAATGAATATGCCAGAGATGAATATGGATTTGGATTTAAATCAGCCGGATTTTCCGCTTTGTGACGGATTCTGATTGGAAACGGATTTTATAAATCCTGCTGATTTGGATTGAATTTGGATTTCATTATCTTGTTTTAAATTTCTTCGCAACTTTCAGTTCTGTTTCGGACCTATAGATTACTACATTCAATCTGTAAGTTTGCTTTAGTGGAGTTTCTCACATCCGTCAAAATTGTACATATTGTTTGTATTTGGATCACAGGCTAACCAGTGGTGGAGGGTACAAGCCTGCTCTCTTATGTGTCATGTCATATGTGTAGTCAAGTGCTAATGATTCGCTTGTGCTGTATTTTGTACCTGGTAATTTGTTTGTCCAATTTGGTGCCATACACTGTATAATTGATCTTTTCATTGCATATGATGTTAATAGTGGTTGCCTTGAAGTCTTCAAAATGTCCACTATTATAGTGCTATGAGCCAAAGGTAGAGCATGAGTTAACTTGACTTAGTTAATTTTTGGTGTTCTTTGGTAAGCATTCTTTGGTATTGCCTTCTTGCCTCATGACCTCCAAAGCATTCTTTGGTATTGCCTTTTTGGCCCATGAGGCAAATCCTGCTTTGGATTGATTGATTTATTGTTTCATATGACTCAGCTTATAAACAGAAAGAATACAAAGAGCCATCGTGCAATAAGGGAACGAATTGTTAGTGAACATTAAAATAAATGAAAACACAATGGCAAAATAACTGATCAATTTATTTTGTAGTAAGCAGAACACGATTGATAGAATTTTGGATTTAAACAGGATTTGGATTTTGAAATTGTCAGTTCATCGGTTTTGGATTCGGGTTGGATTTTGAAATGAACTTGTCGAATTGGACTTAGATTTGAAAAACCTAAATCTGTTCATCTTTGTTACGTGCCCTACAACATGGAAAGTTTGATCATTAAATTTACCAATCAATACATTTGTTTTTACAGCTTATTTAAAGTCGGGGGGCTTGAAACAAAGGACAATTACTTAAAGGCAGGCGTGGTAGAATAAAGGTAAAGAACCTCTGGTTTATAGACTTGAAAAGGAGGGGTGACAGCACACATTGTCGGAGGCCAGCAGCAACGGTGAACGGTCGTGATTTAACTCTTCCGTCACGGACAAAAACCTCTGAACAGGAATACAGTCACTTCAAGGCCAATAACAGGCGGCCGTCAACACCGTACTCCCACAACATTCTCCTAAGCTTTTCACGAGGATCCCGGTCGTATTCCTTCTCGAGGTCGGCAAAACATGTTTAAACGTCTTTGGCATACTCTCAAGATTTCTCAAAAATTTGAAAAAAAATTTGAAAAAGAGTGAATATTTGGTTTGTAGTGCAACAGCTGGGACAAACACCGCACTGGGTATCATCAGTTTTGGTTCGCGGCATCTTTTTTCAAGGCACTTGGCAACGTAAATGTTAAATTTGAAAATTCCCAAAGAGCATCGCGGGCCGCGTGTTTGAGACCCCTGCTTTATACTCTTTACAATCAGGCTGTTCAGCTTGTTTTGTCTAATGGTGCTTCTCTGTTCATTCTGCTTAGGTTTAGAAACTGACCGTGCTCCACTGCAATTGGTTACTATGGGTGATAAATGAGTGCGCAAATAATTTCCCACATTTGTAAAGGAAGACTCCAAGTACTCCACCCAAAGGCTAGTGAATAGATGCCAAATCCAGAGCTGCCAGTGATATTTCTATATCAGTGCTCTTCAACAGGGGCTCCGCAAAACATGTAGTGGGGTTCCGTGAGTTTTAAGGGTTCCGTGAGGGTTCCTCGTTTTTTAGGGGAAATGAATTTTTGCTTCAGTATGTTGATGCGTCATTATGAAATTTTGTAGATCACTGTGCCGCATTCATACTCCAAGTAGGCCAGTTAGTTATGCAGGAGATAGAGTGCAGACAGCGGAACAAGAAATATTGATAGTTTTTGCGTCACTTGTTCACTGTTGTGCAATTAAGAAGAACGTTATTGTTGCATCACAGTTATACGATGTTGCCGATGCTGTACAGTACACAGTAGAATAGACTGAGTAGTTGACAGTGTTGCCATTTTAGCTGTTTTGCTGCTGGATCTAGCAGGTTTTTCTCATTGTTAGCTGGAAATTTTTCAATCTAGCAGCTAGCTGATTTTCTAGCAGGATTTTGAAAACCGTTTAGCAGGTTCAGTAGGTAACAACTTCCTGGCTAAGTATTTGTTCCAACAATTTTTGAGATGAAAACTTTACACTTTCTTAAATCGAAAAATTCTTTACCTTTTTTCTGACGCTTCATATTGGGCAACACAAAGACCACCAGGCACACCTAGCTGCCTTTAATCGTTTGGATGCATAAATGTACCATTGCTATTACCATTGGAGTTTCTACTATGACCCAACGAAGCTGCTTCAAGAAGAATATTGCATCATAATAACAAGTAACTGGATGGCTTGGTGAAGCCTAAATGATTTGCTTCTGTGCTTAGTGAGCGCATTGGGTTTAAAAGACTACATTGGCAGAATGTATTTTTATCCCACGACACATATGATTTTTCCGGGTGGTTCAGTTATCCCAGGAAGTCATAGGCCTAATGTCTGATCCATTGATAGTGAATGCAAGATCAAAAATTAATACATAGTTTTACAATTTTATTTTAAACACCTCAAAAATAGCAGTTTTTTAGCAGATTTTCACGATTTTTAGCAGATTTAGCTAAAATTTTGTGACATGGTTTTTAGCATGACCTAGCAGTTTTTCATGACACGATTTAGCAGGTTTTGGTGACAACCATCTGGCAACACTGGTAGAAAGTAGGCTCAGCCTGAGTCTAGTAGAGGGTAGACTATGTCACAGACTAGAGCTGGTGTTCAACCTTCGTGGAAATAAAATGAAAACAAACCCAAGTTTTTACTATTTAGTCAAGCCACATGAAGCAAAATAGGATATTTTCATATGTGAAGCGAAATAACAACAGCGAAGGTGTGGACTGTAATGAGCAGTGTAGTCCAATGTAAAAGAGGCACCTCATCCGAAGCGGACCAAATGTAATTCAATTGCCAAAGTTAGAAAATGGGACGACACATATTTGAGATACGGGTTCTTTCTGCATGTAGCAGATACATTCCAGATATGCAAGAATAACCGAGTTATTAATTTTTTTGCTTTTTAACATCTGTAATAACTGTTTATTTGTTGAAGTGTCTAATAACGAAATATTTGTTTTTTCTAGAAGTAACTCGTGTTTTTTTTAATTTTTGTTTTTGGGTGTTCCATGACAAACGCGAAAGTATGTCAGGGGTTCCACGATTACAAAAAGGTTGAAGAGCACTGTTCTATATATAAAGTCAGGGGTGGATATTAAGGGTGGAGAGCGAGGCGTCGCCTCTGGTCATGTTTTGCAGAGATGTCGTGAGGGCTCCCTTTTTGAGAGTTTCGCATTTAGTTGTTGCATTGTTTTGTTAAAAAGCGTATGAATCACTCTAGATCAGCGGTTCTCAATTCATTTTGAAGCCCACACTCCGTCCGGAAAGAAAAATCATTTTTGCACCGTTTGATGTATTGTTTTTTGTATTATCATTGCTGACATCAATAGTCGCAGTTTGGCAGAGAAGTTCGCACCCCAAGAAGTCCCTTCTCGCACCCCCTTGGGGTGCGAGCACCCCCAATTGAGAACCGTTGCTCTAGAGCGACATTTCATAAGGTCTGAAGCAAGTCAATATGTTTGTCAAACGAAGCAAAAATTATGTGTACATGTGCCAAAACGGGCCCCTCAGTAACTTTAATGTGTAGACAAAAACAATTTAAATTCAAATGACTTCAAACAGTTTACAATGTGAGATTTACTTTTATGCAGAAGCAAATTCCCAGACGAAATGAAATATTTAACTTGCTTTCAGCGAAAAAAGTTTCTGTATATCATGTGTAAATTAAGGCACCTTTCTGGGATTTTGCCTCGGGCAACTAAATTCTAATATCCACCCTTGCATATAATGAAGAACACATTTTCAAACAAAGGACCGTGGGGCCCCCAAAAGTGCGGGGCCCTTAGCAATTGCTACATTTGTTACTATTGTTAATCCGACACTGACTATGCAGGTAGTAGATGAAGTTTCACATGTTTTGTCAAACTATTTTCAGTCCAAGTTGTCTTTTAGCAGATGGGTTTTGTTGTAATCAGCTTGCATCTATCACGGACCTTAATGGGGAATCCTCTGTCTATTTCTCAAATAGTTTCTAAATGTAGCATTTCCTAGATAATTTTCTCAATCTGACTTCTGTCTTCTTTATCTCCAGGGTCTTGACCGCCGTCATATTTGGAGCAATGGCCGTTGGACAGAATAGTTCATTTGCTCCTGATTACGCAGAAGCAAAGATGTCGGCATCTAGAATGTTCGCTTTGTTTGAAAAAGTTCCCATGATTGACGCTTACAGCGACGAAGGTCACAAACCTGTAAGTATGACGCTGATGATGCGTTTCTGTGACAATGAGGTAGAAATGGAACAACAGTTGAACTGAAACATAGCACAAGTAATTATTTGATGCGGTTTGATTCTCTCTAACCACCGTCAGCCAGGCAGTGAACTAATTATTACTACGCTGTGTTGACCACACATGGGGCGATTACATCACAAATGTAATCGATTACGATTACTTGCAACATGCTCGATTACGATTAAACAAAATCATAATGTAATCAATTATGGTTGCATTGAATGTAATCACGATTACAATTGCGTCTTGAAACATCCTCAGAAAGAAAACAAGACCCATTTGCATGTGATGTAAGTATATTTTCAGACAATACACTGTATGAACGAATGTAATAAACGAAATTACGAATCACTTCGGAGTAAAAACTGAAAAAAGAAACATCACATTAATTGTTTACTGAGATGTTTGTGCAGTCAAGAGTCAACAAACACTTTAAATATTGATTAAACAAATATAAACCAATGCTTAAAATAGTTGTTACAGTTGATACACATCAACAAATCAAATCTTTTATCAATCAAACGATATCAATCATGCTTGAATGCTTGTCCAACAGTGCTGTATCTCTGTTACCATGCTAGTTATCAGCGTTGTGGAAAGGTGCTTTCGACTTGGGTTAAACTATTTTATTCCTCTGAAAAACGTTAAACTATTGTACTAATTATGTATATAATTATATAGACATAGCCTACTGCAGCACTTATATTTATATGTTAACTCTGAATTTATATAAATGAAACCAACACCTCTTCTCGTAATGCAACGCTAACTCTTCTGTTGACGAAGTGTCTACACGTTTTTAACTCAAGCTCTTATTTTTTTGCTATATGTCACTAGACACTACATTACTACTGGCGGCCAACAGGAAGGCTAGCTCGAACAAAGCGAAATTTTGCTGCCAAACGCTGTGCTTGCCGCTGGTCTATCTTGGTTTAACGCGCACAGACGGGCAAACGGCCCCATGACAATAACACAACCGAACCGATGATGCAAGAGGAAACCCAGCCTCCTAAACCGCGGTTCATCGCGCTGCGACGTAGCATGAAGAATTCCAAGTTAGCGAAAGTAATAATCGATTACGATTAAATTGGAAATTTATTATTACGATTACAATCATTTTTGGTCAGTTCAATCGACCTTGATCACTCAAAAAACTGTAATCGATTATGATTATCCCATGTCTGGTGTTGACAGTTCTGCAGCTTTAGATCATGTCACTAATTATAGAAAGAAACCTCGTATTTGTCTTGTCATCCATGCGGAAGCACATGGCAATTATGAATAGATGCAGAATTTAGTTGGGAAACTTCCCTGACATGATCTCACCGTTTAGTGCAAGTTGTTCGTTGCCTTCTAGTAAAAATAGGGGTTGCCATCAGGCCCGTACCCAGGGGACGCAGTGTGGCTTCGCCCCCCTGGAAAATTTCCCTCCCCTGGAAAAATGTGTTGAACATAGTTTAAAAAAATTGGCCCCCTCTCAGAAAACTCTTCGCACCCCTCGGGTGTCCCAAGTTGGTTACGAGCCTGGTTGCCAGGATAATGTGTGTTCAAAATAAGTCAAGCGTTCTACAGTAACGTGAAATGGTCTTGTTGCTTCGCTGTGGCAGTTCACCCATGTCGTTATGTTTTGTGTATGTACGCACTTCTTGTTTTGCGTCACACTCTGGGAACTACCATTTTAGATTGAAACTAGTGTGTTTGTTTTCAACAAAATGATTAAAAATCCTTGTCTTCTCCTGTACCTTGCTTTCCATTTCACACTAAGTTGCAATTCAGGTGATGGAATCCTATGTTTTTTATTCATGCAGGCACACTGCAAAGGCGACATTACTATTAAATCAGTATTCTTCCGCTACCCCACAAGACCGGATCTTCCGGTTTTACGCGGATGCGACCTCACTATCAAAGCAGGCCAAACGTTGGCCCTGGTTGGACAATCGGGATGTGGCAAGTCCACTACAATTCAGCTCTTGGAACGGTTTTACGATCCTGCATCCGGGGAAGTGGTGAGTGCTTACAAACTTTTTTAACAATATGCAGATACAGGGCCGCAACCAGCTGATATTTTCAGGAGGGAGGCAAAATGTTTGCAACTTGTTATTGTGTCAAATTTCGGTGGGGGAGGAATTGCCCGATTTCCACCCTGGTTGCGGACTTTTGTAGATATGCTAGATCCCGAAGAAAAGCGATACCAATTTCTTTCTTAGTAAGAATGTTGTGAAAGGTTAGCATCTGAATTGTGTCTTAATGTTGTTGGTAGTGAATAAGATCTTTGCAATATTTTATTTTTGCTGATGCTGAAGTTAGCAATTAAGAAGAGCGACTCAGCGTTCTTCTGTTTATCATCTAATTTCCTGATTGTGACGTCTCGCCAAAAATGTGTCAAAGTGAATGTTCATTCAGTTTTTGGACGGTACCGATATCACTGAACTTAACGTCAGNTGGTTGCGGTATCAGATGGGTCTGGTGTCTCAGGAGCCTGTACTGTTCAACCAATCAGTGAAGGAAAATATTCAGTAAGTACCGCATGGATGTGTGTGGCGTTGAAACCAGAGTGAATGATTCAGATATTGCGAAGTCAGTTCTTGAATGTACAAATAAATGTAATGGTGCTGAGTAGCAACAGATTAAGCTTTCATCGTCCATTTCCCGGATGTGCAAGTGAGCTTCCCGTCAATCCTTGCTGCTACGCAGACATTTGAACCATACACAGTACAATGACCCAAGAGCATGCAAGTTTTGGCAATATTTTCTAACTTTTATGCAAAGCTTTTTCGTATTTTTTCAAGTTTATAGTTGATCAAACTTTTTTAATATTTCAAATTTTCTGCGTCCGGTATTTTTCGACACGTCAAACGCGTTTTACCAAGAAGTTGAACTTGGGGTTTTCGCGAAGCGTTTTTCATATATGCACGTTTCTGATAATAATGTTGATCTTTTGCTTACATTTTCCGCAACCGATATATCTGAAGACGCCATAAATTGTGTAGCTTTTCCCAAAACATGCAAGGATTTGGTAATATATTTCAATTTTACGCAAAATAATTTCATATTTTTTCAGGTTTACGCAAAAGTTTTTGTTTATTTATTATTGTTTCATATTTAAAAGTTTTTTCAATAAGACCCGGGTACTAAAGCAGAATACCTGCTGGTTCCAAAACGAAATGTTTCTCTTCATAGATTACTGCCTGCATTTCGTGGCTAATACTGCGAACTGATTCTGTTCTTTTGGCAAACTTGCCCTGAAGTGAGCCAGAACTCTGTAATTTACCGAAACAAACATTATAACTCACTGCGATGGCTATAATCACGGAAACTCTCTTTCGCTGAAATGAGCCACTGTCGAATTTAACAAAAGATATGAAAAGATTACCCGCCACTGTTGCGCTGAATTGTGTTTAGTTGTCGAACGCCAACTCACTGAAAGCTTACATCGTGAAAGCTTAGGCCTGATGCAGTTTTATAGTTACGAGTTTACCAAGCTCTTCAACTCACACCGTCAAATTTATCCGAAACGTAATTCAACAATTCTGGTTCGTTAATTGTGAAACTTTTCGGCGTGCTCATGCGTAGATCCGAGTTATGCAAATTATTTCCAAGCTTGCAAATGGTGTTGTAGTAGGGTAACAGAAATCGACATTGGTAAAAGCACAATATGGCAGTCAAACGTTTTGCGTAAATTATTGCTTGCAAGTTTTCCAAGTATTTTTTTCCAACATGTCCTCTAGGGCAAAATATCTTGAAGTTATTCAGCTTTTGCACATCGGACCAGAATCATGTTGACACATTTGAAAATAAGCATGAACTTTTTGTTCAACATTTCTATATGGCACAACGCAAATCTAATAACCAATGTGATTTTATCACTCGCTCTTCTGTTTGGTCATATGATCGAGGACGGCAGCTGTTGAGCGGTAGATTATTGAGAAGTGAGTTGTTTTGGCAGCGCTTCTGTCAACCGTTGCAAATCTCTCCAGAGAAACAAAAGTTGTCCAGCAAAAATGTGGATATCAGGCGTGCATCAGAAAAAAGACAGTGAGACACAGCAAGCCAAAGAGTGGAAAAAACGAACATGCTACATTTCTCCAGGCCCGTAACCAGCTCGGGACACCAGGCGGAGCGAAGAGTTTTCTGAGGGACCCAAAATATTTTAAACTATGTCCAACACATTTTTCCAGGAGGGGCGAAAAATTTTGCAGGAAAGGCGAAGCCTCCCTGCGCTTCCCTCTGGTTACGGGACTGCATTTCCCCATCAGCAAATGACCCCAAGATAGCTGACTGATGCAGCCACTGCGGGGACCGATGCTGCACTGGACAAAAATTGTCGAAGTACTGTGGGTAAAGTTGCCCAAGGAAATAACATTTTGTCACTGACTGCATGCTGTGCTCACTCATATGGAGCGGAGGGTTGTTTTCTGTGTCTCAACTTTCGTATGTCATGCATCTGCGTAATTTTCAAGGCTTCTTTGAAAACATGCAATGTAATTCTACTCCACTGTCTGATGCTTACTTTCACCAGAATTGTTACGGAAATAAATTTACTTGAGTCGCTAGCGACCCAGTCAGGTAGTAATGATTGGTGATCAGCTTAGGTGTTTAAAAATCGTTGCTCTGTATCTATTTGGGACAATACATTTGCCAATATAAACCCGCATTGACTTAAAAATCCTTGCGTTGCCTTTTACGTGGCAAACCTTTCCCGCGTTTTCTGTTAAATATGAGTTGCTCAACAAACTGTCACACGACAACTCGTTACGTTTTGCAGTTACGATTGAAGATGCATACTTGACGCGAAATCGATTTCCAAGTAAAATGCTTTGTGAGCAGATTTGGCTGCTTGGCC
>JGI24158J21664_10009391_pt1 | contig 13049 bp, 13 predicted proteins | sample Ectturendosymbi3_FD_21664 | JGI IMG/M metagenome (IMG submission 21664) | reverse complement strand
GCTGCCTTGCACAAGTTTCTCATACAGCTACACAGTGGCACGCACAGCCCGTCTTGGGCGTGTTTTAAATGCACGTGGGATAAAAATAGGTGTCGATGTCAGTTTACAGCTGGGGAAGTTTCAAAGAGCGGATGAATCTCAACCTGGTGACGGATTTGCGCAAAGGCACCAAACCCGCAGAAGGGTTTTTAGTTTCGGAAGTGCAAAATACATTTTAAGGAGGCAAAATTTTTGTCTTTTATATGTTTATAACAAATTTTTCTGGGGACAACACAATCTGGGATGCACAAAAACTTGAGGGGACGCAAGAGCCCGAATGCTCCCCCCCCGAGTCTACAGACCTGAAATGCACCTTTTGTGGTGTTCCGCTGAGCGATGACGATTTATCTTCTTCGTAGAACGGTAGCTTGTGTCCTCTGATGATAAAACCGCAAAAAGAAAATTTTAAGTTTTAATAAACCATGACAAAAGCGCGTTTCTCCCGCCATACCACAAATACGAGGAAAGCGCAACTCCTGAATGCTCGCTTGGCCGCTGGGCAAGGCAACCAAAGTTGTTGGTAATTCAACTTTATTACTTGCACCAGTGTTTCCCAATCCCGAGTCTATAATTTGAGCCCGTAAAGGGCTGGAAATGAGTCCTCAAGCACATTTACTATCGCAAACGATTTAGTTTCAAAGCCTTTAAACGTTATTAATTTTATCAACTTTAAACAATGCGAGTTTTTGTTCTTACAGGGTAGTTTACGCCAGGCCTGTGGAGCCGGAACTCACTTTCAGGCTCCTGCTCCAGGCAACAAAATATTTTGGCTCAGGATCCAAGATCCAGACGTGTTTAGTTCGGTCTTCTGCTCTGTCTACAAAACAAGTTGGTCATTAAAAAATAAAAACCATTGTATTAATTGTACAAATCACTTGCCTCAATAACTGTGTCTGTGGAACCGGAACCCAAGTGCCGGACTCCGGTTACACCATTTGAAAGTTTTTGGCTCCAGCCATTCAAAATTGTTTTGGCTCCCACTCTGAGCTCCGGCTCCACAGCCAGGGTGTACGCAAACTGTCGTTTGTTCTGTAATAATGCGCCCAACCCGAGTGACAAATTTCACATTTCCACATAGTATTTGTATTTTTTGATACATTGCAGGCAGTGTAAACCTGCTATCTAAATTGCGGTGAGCTTTCACCGTCTTATTTTATCATGGCTAAACACAAGCAGGCGTTTGCAAACAACGACAACAACTTGAAAGTTAGATTTACTTCAGTCGACGTAAACGGGGAAATCCGCCGACAGAGCGTGTTTTGCATGGAAATCTCAGCTCACAACTCTATAAAAGAAGTTAATCTACGTCAACATCTCGTGTCAACACGCGTAAAATATGCTTAGGAACAGCTTAAGTTGTTTAAAGAGAAAAAACATCAGATAAAACAAAGACGTTTTTATCGTCCAAATCAGTGGCAACTCCGGCATTTGGGCTCCTCGAGCTTATCTCGGGTCTTCGATTACAATTTACATTGTAGAACGCGAGCTTGCTTTGTATATTTGTGCTTCTACCCACTTCACTTATTGATGTTGTTAACTCGCACTTTTTTGATTAGGTCTTGTCACTGTTCATACGTCACGTACCTTGTCTGGGCATTCGCGTTTATGTTGCAGATGACTTGAACCAAAAAACACCGTTCGTAGCAAGCGTTCTGTCGACTACGGGCTCTCACGCTTAATTCAGTCTCATCCACCAAATCCGGAGCTGCCATCCGCAATCAAGCATTTTGTAAAATATAATTCATGTCGCATTGAATGTTTTCTTAAAGCAACATATTTGCATAGGGCATTGGATTTGAATTCAAATGGAGAGTTCCAATTCGAGAACAAGTATGCAAAAGAATAACTGGTGTTATCAATGCCCTGTGATGTGCGTTAAGCAACAATGAAAGAATTCTCGTGAGACTTTCTCATTCATTCTTACGCAACTGACGTCACAGAGCAACCATGTTTCCACCCAGAATGAGAGGAAATGGAAATTCTAGTGACGAAAGCCTCGAAGGTTGCATTCAGTCAGTATTGTCGCGTGTTGTAGAATTTCGTACTAGAGGCGTAACGAGGGAGGAAAAGGGGGCAAAATTACCTGATGCAGAATTACACTGGTGGCGCGAAATCACTGCAGGGGATTCCAAAATTCCCTATAATGTTGCACGTACTTTCTTTGATACAGAACATTTTCTTCCGAAAGAACTCAGGTTCGAATATGGGGAGGGGCAAACTTGCTTCATGCCACGGGCGCTATCTAACCTCGTTACGCCTCTGCTGCGTATGAACTTCGTACTACGAAGTTATCTTGCATATACGTATTTATCAGCGCCATTACACATTGGCTGTGTGCATTAAGGGAAATGTGGGGCCAATGAGACATTTTGAAAAATTTAAACCGGTGAAAACAACACCTTCTTGTGATTGTGATTACTTTTTTCATCCTCACATTGTGGCACCGAGGTCTTGGTGTGGTCTTTCACATGTGATTTTGTTGCAGACAACAAATGCAGTTGCATCTGAATAGGAAAAAGCGAGTTTTATTGTTTTTAGCAAAGAAAATGAGCTCAGCGTTGTTTCAATTTTCGTTGGAAACAGAGAGTTTTTTTGTTGGGGGAAGCGGGAATACTGCAGACTGCGCAGGGCAGACTACGATGTGATCACTTAAAGCACTTGCAAGTGGTCAAACAATGTTCTCAAAATGGCTACCTTGGGACTTTTGGGACAGACAGGGGTGAGGACCCTTGGGACAATGACTTCCCCTCCTAGACGATCGTTGAATTATCTTGGAAGGCCTTTGCACGCTCATTTACAATTGAAATTATTACTTCCTCAGAGGCACTCACCCTTTTAACCCGGATATACTCATAGATGATGCGTTCCTGCTTTCCGTCGTGACTGACATTCCACAACAGCCAGAAGGAAACGCATTCTGATGGATGCAAGCAGTTTCACACAGGCGCCTGACAAAGATGAAATGTCAGAAGTAGAAATGCTCCTAAATTTATATTTCTCCGTACCCAAAAGTGTCAACTTCTGCAAAACGCAGCAACATAAGAAAGTCAAAGTCCGCTATATTATTCGACATCACTGAAACAGAGAGCTTGTACTCTAGTTGCACCCCAAAAAAACTCTGTCTTCATAATGTCGAAAATAATTAGTCTCCATAAGTGAAAGTGAGGATATAATGCTGCTTATTCAGATACTGAGGATGATGAAAAAATAGTTCTAAAGGAGAAACCGTTGTCGAAGAAGAATGTGTTCGAATAACTGAACAGGACAAAGTAAGCACCGCTTTGCACGGTATAGTAAAAGATTTTTGTAAGCAGAACTGGCACCAAGTTTTGCCACACAGATACTATCTGGACTTGATGAAATGGAGACTTTGTCTTTTGGTTCATGATGGAATCAGAAAAAAAGAAAGAGTTTTAATTTGCAGAAAAAGATAAAGTAGCATCACTTAAGTTCAGAGATGTGGTTAAATTCTTGTCCCATCGCACCTCACTCAAAAATCAAACGCTTTCCTGAAAATTTGAATTTCATTTGACACCTTGACAATATGCAATGTAAACTGTTTTTCAAACACTGTCATTCTACTGACTGCTAGTGTTTTGGATGGAGTTATTGACAAGAAACACATGCAGGTTTAATCAAGACCACTTTTAAATTTCCTTTCAACTAAACATGAAAGATGACTCGCAAACAGGAATTGGATTTTATTGAATTTTGTAAACATTACGCGGACAGTGAATTTGCATTTCACTGATTTCTCAAAATGTAAAAGGGAAAACACACCATGATAAGATTTGGCTCACTCGGACAATCGTGCTTTGTTCATGTCCCATTGGTCCCAACCTAAAGTCTCAAACGTCCCAATGGGTGGGTACCAGCGGGACGTTTTAGTGAAATTTTTTGCATGCAAATAGGACTGTCGAAACATGTCTGACGATTCAATTTTTTATGCTAAATTATGCAGAATATCCCAACTTACAAGAAAACCATCACCTGACCTTGAATAAATCAGCCAGTTTTCTCTAACCAGCAAAAATGTGAAAATTGTCCCATTACTTCCACATATCCCTTACGTCTCTTGCATTTGTATAAGTTTTATTTTATATGAACTGTATGCAAGATACGTGACGAACCTGAGTGACGTTGTTCATCTGGAGTCACATTGGTCCAGATTTTTAAGAAGTATTTTTGCACCACTTGCAAAACATTGCATGTTTCTTTTTCTTTTGCTTCGAAAATTACAAGAGCAAAAGCGCCTCATACCAAGGGTGGTAGCTTGGTTAAACTTGCAGCCGTGGAAATCTTCGAGAGATTGTTCGTTGTTGCCTGAGCTAACAAGTGAGATGTGGCTACTTTGTAAAAACAACATAATTAAGTGGCGCATCCAAGAACCCTCAGTGGATATTTTGCAAACCAAATTCTCCTGCTGTAAAAATAAGTGGAAATTTTACAGTCGGACGAGACAACATATTTAAGATAGGATGCACACCGTGGAACAGAAGAGTAAGTGGAACAATTTCTCTGTTGCCACGAATTTGCCAAGCACACCATCGAAAAAATATTTAAATATATCCTTCAACAGCATTTGTCAACTGACTGCTTGTCTGTTTGTGCCAATGGTGCTCCAGCGATGATGGAACCAAAAATAGACTCATGAGTTCTGTGAAAAAGGAAAACATTTCAGTTATTTTTATCTTAACAACCAGGAAAATCAAACAGCGAAAGAGTTTCAAGGAGACATGGCCATTGTTTTCCGAAGGTTGCGTTTGTTGTCAATGACATCAGTTGCCTTAGCTTATGCACTTGTTTGTTTGGTGGTTTGTGTAACAACATGACGGAAGAACACAGTGGACTTTCGTACCATTTGAACATCCGTTGACTATCACGAGGAAACATGCTGGAGAGAGTGACAAGGCTTCGCTATGAAGTTGGTGCATTTTCAAAACAACAAAAAGATAACCTTGACTTGATGCATGATTCAAATCGAGACACACATTTGTACCCGCAACACAACAAGTCATCAGTTCATCTGACAATAACAACACACGTGGGAACACTGGGCGGATCACCAATGGAATGCAGAGTGGGCGGACAACCCCATAAGACTCCGCATTTCGTCACCGACCCCGATACCCTTTGAGCGATTCTCCCAAGAAGAACTTGGGTCCTACTAAGCCGCCTGAACGCCGGTGTCTGGTTTTTCCGCTCCTGCTCGTGCAAATGGGCCATGGCTTCCTCTGCGGCCTGTGAGTGAGGCGCAGAAGAATAAACCGTCGACCATTTTGTCCTCCAATGTCCAGTCCATTGATCTCCTCATGGACTGCACGACCTGACGGATTTGGAAGATGAGACGTTCAACTGTCTGCTCAAGACCTGGCCGGAGATCCAGTGCGGACAAGCAGTGGCTAGAACAACTGGCTCAAAAGAAGAAGAAGAAGGTGAATGATTCAACAACATATGGGTTGCCAAAGTGTTATGACTGGCTGATTTTTCCACCCATCTTTAGACAGAGAAAAATTAATTATTTCTGGGTGTGTCAGGAGACAACTCGGCATTTAAAAATCAAACTGAAGTTGTGGATCCATCGAATAGAAGGTGGAAAAATATCTGTTTTTTCGGAAAACGTTTGTGTAAGAAATAAAGAATATATTCGCTGCATCAATTACCGTACACCTTTCTTGAACATCTTACAGCATGTCTCCATTTTATATCTACATTCCTTTCAACAATTAGATAGAGCAAAATCTTTCACTGGGTGTGAAGTCCCTTTTAGGTGTCAGAGCTGTATGTTCATTGTGAAACAGATTGCATTGTTGAACAGTTGACTGAGCTACATGGCAGACAGCTATGCAAAGGCAAGATTAAAAATGTTTCTCTTACTCAATTTTTATGCAAATTTTAATTCAACGGAACCATATCTCTTTACATCTGTGTCGGCAGGCGGCGAACTCTTTTTCCTTTTCCAACTATATATCTTTTTGAAGTTGATTTATCAACACATTTATCAACACTAACTATGGTTAAAACCAATTACGGAAACCGCCTTCAGTCAAAAGGCGAAATCAATTGTTTGTAGACAACCACACACTCTAATTTCGACGAACTTGTGAAACAAACTCAGGGACAAGGTTCTCATTGAAAGTTGTGAATATGGACGATAACTGAGCCAATTTGCTGAAATTAGTGTTTGTGAATTATTCGTGTAGTCTACCTTGAAACAGCGAAAGTTTACATTGTTTCCAAAATAGTCCGTGGCTCGAAACAGTTGGGAAACACTCACTCGACAAAAACTTTGTGGTTATTTTCATCCACGCCCACGTTGCGTTACGCTGAAGTTTGTCGAAAGCGCATTCGCCTCTTCTGCGTGACCTGTCCAGTTTGTGCAAGGCGTATGCGTATAGCGCAACGTACGCGAAGTAACGCTCTAACGTCGGCTCACGCGTGATCGGAAGTTGTTAAGGTCTTGTGAAAATTCCTCGATGCTGACATACTTGTTTTTCCCGGAATCGTTTACTCGAGTGCATTTTGTGTCGTTTGAACGTTTCGAGAACGGTTTTAATACGTGTTGCAGACCTAGGGAACGCATTTTCAGTTGCAATGGTAGTGGTTCATGCAGTCTTTTTTGTAACCCAAATCACGAAATAAACCAATTGTCACAAGAGGAAAAAGAATACAATCAAAGACGAAAAATTAATTTCTTGCTGATGGAAAAACAAGAAATCATAAACGTTAGGTTAAGCAAATTGATGTGTTCTGATGTTGCGATCGGAAATCCCGAGCGGCATGTGCACAAAGCTTCGCACCGCGGCAGCAAGCAACAATAGAGATCATGCGTCGCAATCTCTCTTATTATTGCTTGCTCGCGCTACATACATAATGGTGTTATTCTTGACGCACATCCCGTTCCTGGTGAATCACACAATCAACGCTACCCCACCGGAGAGGTTGCAACACTAACATATCTAAATGACGCAGTATGGACGAAAGGGCGTATGGGCAGGCCCATAGCCAGGTTTCAATATTTGGTGGGGCACATTACATTTTTGAGGGGCAAGATCTTTGGTTTTACTATATGTTTAAAACAAATTTTTCTGGGCGCAACAAAATTTGGGAGGCACAAAATAAATTTGGGGGGGCACTGCCCCCGAATGCCCCCCGTGGCAACGGCCTGCGTATGGGTCAATTACCCAGTTAGCCCTGTTGCCAGCACAAATCAACTTCGAATTGAAAATGTTTATTAGTATTAAAAGAGCAGTACCAAAATGCATCGAAGAATCGTCAGACAACATGAGAAAACACGACAACAACAACATAATGCAGAGGAGAAGAAGCATGAGTATATGCAGGAGGGTGAGATGCTGGAGAAAAATAGACATAAGGTGAAAAAGTGGCACGAAAAACAATATTAGGTCTGCAGAAAAGTGACAAGTATGTGATGCGAAATTGAACAGGAATGTTGCTAAGATAGCAGAGCTTTTTTGTGTCGTTTTCCAAATAAATCAAGTGGGAGAGGTTTCAAATTTTCAAGAACATCAGACGAAATATACGGGTCAGTATAAAAATGCTTACCCGGAGACTTTTTCGTGTTTATTTTTTATTGTTATACAGTAATTAAAGAGGCGTTGACCTCACTGCGTATTAAATGTAAAAAAGCCTATGGTGCCAAAGGCCTTACTTTAGGACTGGGGTTTGGAGAGTTTTTGGTAAATCGCTTCACACCGCGAACGCTCACCCTACTACCCTGAAGTCCAGTGACAATCCAAGAAAGCACCGGCCAGCCTGACGTATTAACTTTGAGCTACCAATGCGCCGGCGTTCAAGGCCTCTTTAAATCAGAAATGAACATGGCAAACCTATGTACAATACTATCCCAAAACAACACACACCACACGTCAGTCGAAAGTTCGAAACGTGAAACACAGAGGGAACAGATAACATGGGGGAAACAGAAAACACAGGGGAAACACCAAGCACCGGGGGGAACAGAAACTGTAAAGACAGCTGAGCCAGAGACGACTAGCGCTTGAGCAAACACAGTACAAAAACATTTCAGTTGTGGCTTGACTTCCTTTACAGAATTTCCACTTTGGTGAACTAATCACTCTTGACGGACATCGGGCACACATTGCGCGCATCAAACCTGCGAAAGATTTCGCTGATAAATGACTGTCGGACGCAAATACAATAATTCAAGATCAGAAACTCCTTCAGGAAGTGCTAGGAACCTCGATGCCCTCGTGTGCCGTCTCTGCGTTGCTTTTCTTCTGCTTAGTGAGTAGTCGACGCGCGACTATGCGGTGGTAAGAAGCCGCGGATTTCTCGCTTGAACATATACAGTAATTCTACCAAGAACACACAGGCATAGGCGTGTTCGTGGTTTCCGTGTTCGGTTTCTCAGTCTGCGCATCGCTGTCATATACCTGGAATTGAATGATATTTCTTATTACGAATAGAACAAAAATATGTGTCTAAAACAGTGTTTTCCAGATTTGTTAAGCCACGGAATCTTTTCGGACAAGTATGAATCTTCGCGGTATCAAGGTAGATCACTATGTACATTGTCGCGTCCAACTGCAAACTAAAAGCAGAAAGATTTTGTTGAAAATCGCCAGAAGTGCTTGTTTTGTCAGGTTACAGTAGCACAATTCCGAACAGAATTCTGAGACAAAATTGGGGCAACTGACTCACTCTAATAATCAGGCGATTATTACTTTCCCACGTGCAACCCCTATCAATGCCCACAACAGGTGGCAATTCCCAACAGGTAAAGAACCACTGACTCGCTGCGAAACGCACAGAACGCTTGGAAACCGCAAGAGGAAACGCGCCTATTGATTCGGACGTGCACGTGCAAGCCACAATACATATTCCCTATTCCAACGGGTTCGTTCTGTTGTTGGAGCGCAACTGCATTTTTGAAGTACTTCCGGATTGCGCGCTCTGTCACAAAAGTTGTTATCTTGGAAGTCATCGATTAAGCCGCATTACTCAAAGTTCATTAGCATACAGGTTTGAACAGCTGGCTCAAAAGACGAAGCATACAGGGCTAATTTGCGTAGAACTCATAGGCAAGGAAAGCTGGTTGTCGAAACTGCCTTTGTGCCATTCTTGAATTGACTAATCATGTTTCAATGGATTGCATTACGTCAGTGTACCTTGCTCTGTGTATCGAAATGATGAATTTACCAACACGTTGTGGTGGCAAACACTAAAAATGTAGCGCAATATTGATGTCTCAGTTTCAAGGGACATGTTGTACTTTCATATTACGCACTGTGGTTACGAACAGGGTCACTTTGTTTTGCACGAAATAGAGCACGTCAAACTCAAACATATCTACGTGCAGTGAAATGTAGTTTGCTTTGGTTTGTCGCAAAATGTCGTATTGCACAATGCACGTTTACATACAAATTGTTGACGCAAGATATGACTTCAGCTAATGTATGAAGGTTGTCATGTTCCGAGACAAGTAATGGTGAAAAGTGCGTCCGTGAATGTTGGGAATTGCGATCCTGGTGGAATCTGATTAGCCTCGGCAGGGTTTGCTTCAAAACAGCCTTTACGAAAGCGATCTGGTCGTCTTGCGAAATTCGATCGGCACTTAGATTTGCTTTGCATGCTTCTTGCATTTGATTAACAGTTCTTCCGCATAATATTTGCAGACCACACCGCATGAATAGCATGCAGTTTTGTTATTGTGAAATTATAATTTTAACAACTTTATCCGGCAGCACCAGAGCACAACGTAAAGCTGTGGCATTACCTAAAATTTTGTGTTTCAGTCAATTAAAATCTCTTCCAGCCAGGCCCGTTACTAGCTGGGACATCAGGTGGGGCGTAGAGTTTTTGAGAGGTGTCCAAACATTTTAAACTATGTCCAACACATTTTCACAGGGGGGCGAACATTTTTTCAAGTGGAGTTTCTTTCCCCTGCACCTTCTCTAGCTACGGGCCTGCTCGAGACAAAGCAAATAACACCCCGAATTTTGTTTTCCAATCATCAGATACTGGTACTGATACGTATAAACGTCCCGTTAGGTATGTCAAGTGGCATTTTTGTCTATCACGAAATCATATGAAAGCACACAATCCATGCACAATAACCATAAAGTTATAAAAGAACCTCGCAATGGGAACGCAAAGCGAATAAAAAGTAAACAAAAAACAATCAAGTTTATAAAAGTTATTAAGTACAACTATAGGGATGAATGCAGCTGATGACTTTTTCACAGATCATCTATTCGTGGAAAACGCAGGACGAAGAACGTTCTCAACATTTTTCAAAAAGGATCGATTTTTGGACTTAATGCTTGTCAATTTTGAGAATGCTAGTTCAGAAGTGGATGGCTACTCAATGTTGGTTTTCATCCAAAATTCACATAAACGCAACTTTGAAAATTCCAGTTGCCCTCATCAGGGTTACGGAGTCGGAGGTAAAATATCTGAATCGGACTCCAACTCAGACCTTTCCAAAATTTCCAACTCCGACTCCTTAACATAAAGGGAATGAAGTTTGGCTGTTAAAATCAATGGAAATCTTGGTACACAGCAAGAAATCTCTGTTTCAACAAAAGTTAAAAAAAAAATTGTACCACTTCAACAGTAATTCCCAAATTAAGTGTGTGACGTAAAAAATTATCCAATTGAACATCCGGAGTCGGATATGAGGAATCCGAGTCGGACGCCACCCAAAAACCTCCGACTTCTTATGACTCCGACTCCGCAACCCTGGCTTTCTTGGTGGAATGAATGCCACAAGGTCAATATCTGTCAGTACGTTACCACCAGGATGACGTGACAACGCATTACTTCTTGTGCTTAGATGAGTATTAGCATTCGATAGCTCAGGCAAACAACCAAGTAAACAGCTGGCTGCTTTAAAGACGGTATTGGCCCTAACAATGCAGCAGCAATAAATGCCATGCAGGCCTACCTTTAATTTTCGTGTAAGATTTACATAATTTTTTTTTATTTGTCACGTCAATTTCGCGACCCCAAAATTACATTTGTCGAATCCATGCTGGGTCGCGACCCATAGTTTGAGAAGCCCTGATCTACGCAAGTGGCAAAAAAGCATATGTCGGATGCATGGCTAACTCCGGAAACCTCTCGCAGCAGTTTTGCGTGCTGTTGCCCTCTATGGCTGAACTTGGTAATTTCTTAAGCTGTGGAAACCTACAAGCAGACGCAAAGTTTTGACTGTAAACAAAACAGATGCGTGAGATACTGCCGTAAAACCCCTGTTATTTGCCAGATTCCATCGAACATCAAACAAACGAGTTGAGCAGTGGAAATGCCTTTATCAATCCGGTATAGTAACTTGGCCACAAGCTTTAACCTCGAAAGCTTCGACAGAGTATTTGATTTGTTACAACATAACAAAGCAATACGGTAGTAAACATTGCTAGAACATTTTCGTAATTAGGTCGGCACAAAAACCCCACAGTTATCCGCTTAAAGTCCCCTAAAATTGGTTACATCTAAAACAGTGTTACCATGCGTAAACACATGACAAGGGTTGCAACGTAACTTTGAGACGATCAAATGTCTGCTCAATACCTGGCCGGAGAGCCAGTGCGGACGAGTAGTGGTTACAACAACTGGCTCAAAAGAAGAAGAAGGTGAATGATTCAACAACACATGGGTTGCCAAAATGTTATGACTGGCTGATTTTTCCACCCATCTTTAGACAGAGAAAAATGAATTATTTCTGGGTGTGTCTGGAGACACATCGGCATTTAAAAATCAAACTGAAGTTGTGGATCCATCGAATCGAAAGTGGAAAAAAAAAATTTTTTCCGGAAAACATTTCTGTAAGAGATAGAAGAACTAGTTTGCTGCATACCTTACATCTTTCTTGAACATCTTACTGCTTATCTCCATGGCATATCTGCATTCCTTTCAACAATTAGATAGAGAAAAATCTTTCACTGGGTGTGAAGTCTCTTTTAGGTGTCAGCGCTGTATGATCATTGTGAAATAATTTACTTTGTTGAACAGTTGATTGAGCAACATGGTCGACAGCTATGCAAAGACAAGATTAAAAATGTTTCTCTTACTCAATTTTTATGCAAATGCTAATTCAACGGAACCATATCTCTTTATATCTGTGTCGGCAGGCGGCGAACTCTTTTTTCCTTTTCCAACTATATATGTTATTGAAGTTGGTTTATCAACACTAACTATGGTTAAAACCAATTACGGAAACCGCCTTCAGTCAGAAGATGAAATCATTTGTTTGTAGACAACCACACACTCTAATTTCGACGAACTTGTGAAACAAACTCAGGGACAAGGTTCTCATTGAAAGTTGTGAATATGGACGGTAACTGAGCCAATTTGCTAAAATTAGTGTTTGTGAATCATTCGTGTAGTCTACCTTGAAACAGCGAAAGTTTACATTGTTTCCAAAATAGTCCGTGGCTCGAAACAGTTGGGAAACACTCACTCGACAAAAACTTTGTGGTTATTTTCATCCACGCCCACGTTGCGTTACGCTGAAGTTTGTCGAAAGCGCATTCGCCTCTTCTGCGTGACCTGTCCAGTTTGTGCAAGGCGTATGCGTATAGCGCAACGTACGCGAAGTAACGCTCTAACGTCGGCTCACGCGTGATCGGAAGTTGTTAAGGTCTTGTGAAAATTCCTCGATGCTGACATACTTGTTTTTCCCGGAATCGTTTACTCGAGTGCATTTTGTGTCGTTTGAACGTTTCGAGAACGGTTTTAATACGTGTTGCAGACCTAGGGAACGCATTTTCAGTTGCAATGGTAGTGGTTCATGCAGTCTTTTTTGTAACCCAAATCACGAAATAAACCAATTGTCACAAGAGGAAAAAGAATACAATCAAAGACGAAAAATTAATTTCTTGCTGATGGAAAAACAAGAAATCATAAACGTTAGGTTAAGCAAATTGATGTGTTCTGATGTTGCGATCGGAAATCCCGAGCGGCATGTGCACAAAGCTTCGCACCGCGGCAGCAAGCAACAATAGAGATCATGCGTCGCAATCTCT
>JGI24158J21664_10009390_pt1 | contig 13050 bp, 8 predicted proteins | sample Ectturendosymbi3_FD_21664 | JGI IMG/M metagenome (IMG submission 21664) | reverse complement strand
GGTGCGGGGCCCCTCTGTGCAGTGGTTTTATAACGTCATCGTGTTCAGTCAACCGTGCTATACACCCATGTTAGAGCACAGATATAAAGCTTTACCACGAGCACTGAGCACGTTAGCTAACGTTCGATAATACAGGAAATTCATTTCTTGTTCTAACAAGATCGTCGTTTGTTAAACAATGAGATTTATAAGCTGTTTCTACTGAATTCTAAAGCGCAAGGGGTGTCTGGAAAAAATGAACAATCTACCTAAACACCGTGGCGTGGGGCCCCCAGAGGTGCGGGGCCCAATGCAGCTGCATCGGTAGCATCGGCTTAAGGCCAGCCCTGGCTGTGGTTATGCCTCACATCTGGTATACCATTGCTTTTCAGTTCGACTCTCACCTTGTCGACTTTCCTTTTCTTTTTTTTACTTTTTACAAAACTTTCCAAATTTTACGCTTAGGTGTTAGGTTTAGGGTTAGCGTTTGGGTTAGTTTTAGGGTTAGCGTTAGGGTTAGCGTTAGGGTTAGCGTTAGGGTTAGCGTTAGGGTTAACGTTAGGGTTAGTGTTGGGGTTGGCGTTAGGGTTACTTTGTTTCTGCCAAGCCTGTTGCCACCGACATCTTCACCGCAAAATATTGTCTATTTTAAATAGACACTGCCATCAATTTAAGTTAAGTATATAACAAGTTGTGAGAGGAGTGTTTACAGTGAAGTAGAAAAAATGGTACTCACTTAGTTGATATTATGTGGAATATGCATGACTTTTGTTGATGCGGAGTCAAACAGGAGTCGGATTGCTTGCATCATGGTAGTGGCGGAGTCGGACTGGATGCGGATTCAAAATTTACCAAGCAGGATCGGGCGCGGAGTCAAAAAAAGCAGAGTCCGCGCACCTCTGCCGGATAGTGATCATCTCTGCCGTGCTCACATCTGACCTCCACCCAAATGTGTAGTTCTCCTTACCTCGTCGGACGTCACGAGTCAGATGACAACAACCCAGCGCGATAGCATTGACGGGTGATCATGGTGAATCCAATACAGTTTACCGTATTTTGAAACATCAATCACAATGCAACAGAGTATTGAGTAACCTTACTGTCTGCTCAGCGCTGTAGTGTTTAGTCTGCATAAGTATATTGCAATCGATAGAGCATAGCATGCAAATAGCTCTGATGCGGTGTTGATGAATTGACCACCACTGACTGAGACTGACCTAATCCAGTGGCAGTAGACTACAGTTGTCAGCTCAGTAGGTCACCGTACCGTGTTACTCATTACTGCTGCAAAGCAAAGTTCAGTGAATAGCCTCGTAACTTACCAGCTTATTATGCTGTTGAATGTTTCAGGACTGCCTAGGCTATAACTTAGGATGCAGTACGAAAGTAAAATTTAGCTGGTGATATGTACAGTAACCCTTGTCTTATTAGACTGTGTGCACTGCGGTTATTAGTATTTTTACGGCCTCAAGAGTTTCATGTAAAGAGATATGTCGCAACACTGTTTTCTGAGAACCCTTTATATCATAGGCCATGTGGTAGTCAGCATAGCTCAAAAGGAAAGCAAAACAATACTGCACAAGGGGGGTGACCTGTGTGTGAAAGACAAATGTCTGTCAATAGCAGATCTTGGTGGCTAATATAAAAGTAAGTGGCTACGGAACCACCCATGGATCTTCCTGTATCAAAACTTGTTCGACCATACCACCTCGCATGACGTGGTTCGAGTAAAGCGGTTGCAATGTTTATTTTGCCGCCAAAATGCCGACGGCAACGGCTTGGCTAGAGCTATTGTGCCGCCAGTCTGAAGCTTGGCAGAAACGAAGTAAATACAAAAAATAAACCCTGATGCTAAGCCCTAACCCTAACCATAAACCCTAACCCAAACACTAATCCCTAAAAATAACTTTGCTGTGATAGCCTATGAGGCGAACGGAACGATGTTAACCTCCAGGATCTCATGGACATTGTCTTCCATTTAATTATTAGCTCAGCATACTTTGTAACGAAGTGTCATGTTGTGAACTCTTTGCACAAATTCCATCTCTGCTTTTTGTACTTGAAATTCTACTCTTTCAGTAATTACTCAATATTATAATGCCATAGGTGAAGATTAAAACAAAGACAGATTTAAATTAAAAACTGGTAGCTTTACAACGGTTTAAAGCTCCAGTTGTGTGACTGTAAAAAGAATGACAAAGCTCATACATTACAGAACTGTGTTTGCTTTATTCCTGTATCAATCTGCTGTTTTTCTAGTGCTTGTCATTGTCTGTTAATACTCCCCAGAGTAGATGAACTTCTTAACCTGCTACAATGTTTTTTTTTCTGTGTAAATTTAACATACACTGACCTGGTTTTCGTTTTCTAAAAAGACATAATACCATGGTCTTTTTAGTGCAAATTTTCATTCCTGCATGATCACATGGAGCTCAAAATCAATCATGTGCATTCTGAAGGCCTGGTTTAGAAGATGCTATTGTTGTGATAGGAAATCCTGAGCGGCATGTGTGCAAAGCTTCGCACTGCGGCAGCAAGCAACAATAGAAATCAGGCGTCACAATCTCTCTTGCTATTGCTTGCTTGCGCCACGCATATATATTTTTGTTCTTCGCGCACATTCCGTTTGTGGTGAATCACACAATCAACGCAACACCACCGGAGAGGTTGCAACACTATGTATGTACCAAGTCAGCTGTAAAAATCATACGCTTGGTCCTGCAACGTTCAACAATGACACTCTTGTCGACCTCATTGATGCTGCTGATCTCATTTATATCGGAACAAGACTTTTCAGTCTGGCTGTGTCGGTCTAGCCATTTCGGTCACGAGACTTTACAGTCTTGTTTGTTTCGGTCTCAAGACATTTTGGTCAGACGATGAAATCTTACAGAAATGTTACATGTTCATGTTTTGAAGCAAACGTACTTAAATCAATGAAAGGTTTTATTTGAAAGAATTCAAAACATGATCCAAGATCCATCAGTTAATCAGCATCAACATATGATTTTCAATATCATCAGCAAGAAAATTAAATTATTATCGACATTTTGCAATTAAATACAAATACTTTAAACTCATAATTACAATTCAGATTTAATTGCAATCATGATTCCTCAAAAGGGAGTTGGTATAACACCAGCTAGCGTGACATTTCACCTGTCTATTATAATCATTTCAATCTCTAAACTTTCTTGTCAGAGGGCCACATAACCTATTACACAACAGTTCGAGGGCCGGACAACTTACGTAATGTGATTGTTTTGGGACAAGTTATACTCTGCCAAAACAATACATTTTATGTAAATATGTTATTTTTTCATTATTGACAAAATGGCTATGCGGCTGGATGAAAAGGCTTTGCAGGCCAAATGAAAAAGCTTCGTGGGCCGGATTTAGCCTGTGGGCTGTAGCTTGGAGACCTTGATATAGATTATGAAGAAGAGTTGTCATAACACACACACTTGTTAAAGTCCAACACTTATGACTTAATTCTGCTGACAACCTGACATGCATCTAAACTTCTGCGCAGGAATGCTGTGACTTGACAGCCAATAATAATAATAGGTGTAGCAGTCAATGTTGTACTCCCAGAATTCTCCCCAAAGCTTTTCATGAGGAACCAATCATATGCTTTCTTGAGGGTGGAAAAACATGTGTAAAGATCTTTGGGATAATCCCAAGATTTCTCAAATTTGTTGGAGAGTGGAATTTAGTCTATAGTGCTACAGCTCATGGCTGTGGAGCTGGAGCACGAGCAATTTTGGATGGCTGGAGCCAAAGCCAAAAATCTTTAGATGGTGGAGCCAGAGCCTGAAATTTGGGTTCTGGTTCCACAGATACAGTTTGTGGGGCAAGCGAGTTATGTAAATATAACAGCGTTTTTTCTGATTTTTTGGACCAAATTGTTTTGGAGCTGGAGCCAAAAAAATTTAAATGCCTAAAGCTGGAGCCAAAAATTGGAATACTGGTTCCACAGCCCTGGCTACAGCCATGACGAAAACTGCACTGGGCATAATCCAGCTTTAGTTGAACTATTTCACAGTCTTTTATCAATGCATGTGGCACACATTTTTACATTCAAAACTCTATTTCAAGTTACTTGTTTGTTTGCTTTTTCAAGGTTTACAAAACAAACACAAATGTCATAGGTGCCAAGTGTAGGCAATACACACCTTCAATTCTGGCCGAGAGTGTAATACTCCCAATAATTTTTCATTTTTTTAATTGAGCAATTCTTTGTTGACAAGTACAAAGACATTAATTTGCTTGCTGTGCATGTATTTCACATTGCCCCCTACTACCTGTGAGCCGGAGCACACCTTTAGTGCACTTCATCCCATGAATGAATTATCTCCAATTGACCATGACTGAATGTAGGTCTATTGTCTGTTGCTTCTTGTGGTTTACTAAATATTCATTCCACTGTGATAGACAAACTTAATATTAAAAGATTGATGGATATTTGTGTTGATAGGGCTGCAGTTCGCATAAATACTGTAGCGTAAGGAAAATTCGACTGCAAGGAAAATTCGACCTGGCCCTTTGAACGCGCCACCTTCAACTACCTGAATACACTCTCGCTGTATACAACCTTTAGTTTATTCAAGCACACGCTGACAGCGCATACTTAAAGCGAGTTCAAACATAGGAGCCCAGCGTACGGTTTAAAGCTGCTGGCACTGGGCCAGGTTCGCCAAAAAATGAGAATGGCACAACAACTGAAACTTGAAGTAGCCGTTACAGAACGCAGAACATGTCAAATTAATTTACGTGCCATGAGACAGGTAATGAGCCCTTGAAGGGGATTTCGCGATGTTACAAATACTTTTAGGTAATTGTATGTTTTCAACTTTTCATTATTCCAGTTTATTCTGTTGTGACTGTGTTCTAACAGTTTTCAAAAAATTAAGAGTGATGAAACAACTGAGTTGCCTATAAAATTCATATTAGTGTGAGAGCTGTTTTGGAATATTTTGACTGATTGTTTTACTAATATAAGCAGGTCTTGATATAAAATTTTGCAACATCAAGGGTTTCATATGCCTGTAGAAATTTCAAACTTGGCACCAATGACAGACATCTTTAGCTACACCCAAAAATTTCTTGAACTTGTACTGGAGTGTGAAAATTTGGTCTGCATTGATACATCCAGGATGAAAATTGCTCTGGTTATCCTTGAGCTTAGGCCCATTAACACTTTGACGTCCGGGTTAATTTAAGCGGTTCACAAAAAAACAACTGGATCGCACGTGGCTTTGTGCGAGAATATCTCCGCATGGGTTACGGACCGGTCGAAGTGTCAAAAGACGCGGCAAGTCTTGTAGTTTGCACTGGAAAAAAATTTTTTTGGTTGGGGGTTGCGTTTTTTTGAGTGACGTCATAAGTGGTAGACTTTTTGGCCACTTTGGCCCACTTCACCTGGCCCTAGGCGCCAACTGTTAGATGGTAGTATTTTGCTGAAGTTTTTATTAGAAACTAGGCTACAATCCGAGTCTTTTGATACTTTGGATGACCTGCTGGTGTTTCGGGTTCAAAAGTTATGATCTAAGTTAATTAAAATTTTTGACTAATTAGTTAATTAGATAATTAATTAATGTGTTTATTTAAGATCATAACTTTTGAACCAGAAACCGTAGAAAGTCGATCAAAGGCTCAAAAGACTTGGACTCGAGCCTAGCTTCCAATGAAAACCTTAGCAAAATACTTTGGCCTAGCGGATGGGCCTTAGGCCAGGCAACATGAGCTAAAATGGCCCAAAAACTACTTCACTTATGACGTCACTCAGAAAAAATCCGCAACCCGTAACCAAAAAATATTTTTTAGAGTGCAGACTAGAAGACTGTCCAATTTGTTTGAGCCCTTGAATAGCTCTCTAGTGCAATTGGCAGAGGAGCTAGACATTGCAGCTCTGACAACTGCTGGTTTTAGGCCAATTTCAAAGTACGAATACATCGTACCTGGCTCTCAAAGTGTTAAGGACTTGGCATGTACTTTTCCAGGGAAGCTAAGGAAACAAATGCAATGGTAAATGGTGTATTGCTTGCTTCCTGCCCTCCTTCTATATATGGGGATGATCTTCCCAGTTTTTTCCAATACACCATGCCACTTTAACACATTCACTGCCAGTGTAAGATATACTTGTATTTTGAAATCCTGCGTGAGCTGCTATTTTCGTGTCCCTTTGCAACTACATAACTTGCCAGCTGATTGTGCTAAAAAGCTGTTCAAATCCTTAAAAGACGCGGTGAATCTTCTAGTTTGCATTAAAAAAAACTGGAAAGTTTTGGATTTCAGTTTTTTGTGGGTGACATCATAAGTGGGATAGGTTTAAGGCCATTTTGTCCCAGGTTGCTGGGCACTGGATGCTAACCACTAGAGGGAATTTTTTGACTAGGCTAAATCCAAGTCTTTTGGAGTCTTTGATTGGCTTTCTAGGATTTCTGGTTCTGAAGTTATGGCAAAATAACCAAAACTTGGGTACAAAATATTTTTGGTTAATTTTTCCCAAATTTAGTTTTTTTCGTCATAATTGAAATGAAAATCAATTCATCAACAAACAGGTTTTATTTTGCCATAACGTAAAGAAACCTCACCTCAGCGCATAATGCATTGTAGGTGATAGGATGGAGCAAGGGAATATGTTTAAAACATTGAGATAACACTCATGATTGATGAAACCCAAAGCAAAAAACTTAATGCACAAAAGCCAGGGAGGTCCATACATTACAATGCTTTTTCCTTAATCCAACACTGGCAATGAATGCAAAAGAATTTATCATACAAACAACACATTTTCGCAAAACTGACCTACAATTTTAATGCAGTGGTGCAACTAGCTAGGCAAAAGTGGTTCTGTCATGGAAGTGCAGCTTTTGATAATTCTTTTCAGAATAAAACCAGATTTTCTAGCTAGGCTATAGGTATCCCTAAGACCAAATCAATGGCCTAGTGCAATTACTTATTTTGATAGTGGTGTCGTCGAAAACAGAGATCAATTAATGCATTGACATGCCAATATATGCATATGGACTGATATGACGATGTTGCCAATTTCACATCGGCAAAATTCTGCTGTGTATAGGCAATATTTGCTCGTAAAAACTGCTATGTTATTTTTCTACACAGAGTGTTCAGAAACCCAGTTGCTATTTCGTCTATGATTGATTAAATCCTCTGTCCTGTTCCATACAGGACGGAGTGTGCAGCCTTCTAACTACATCAAGTGTTGCATAATATTCAGACCACTGTGTAATCATCCTAATAAACGGCTCTATGATGTTACATTCGCTTGCAGGTTTTTTTGCGTGGTAAGCAAATGACTGTCTGCATGTTGTGAACAAATCGGAGTATGTGCTGTGGTGGTTGACTGTTTAAGTGACCCAGATTTACTTAGAAATCAATGTTGCATGATTCTTCATGGCTGTGAAGTAATATCTTTCGACAGTCGTTTGAGTAATGCAAAAATGTCGGTTATTGGTTATGCAAAATGAAAAACATTGGTATTAGCCCAAAAGAGCCTTATCGGTCAAGCTTTAGTCGTAATACTCAAGGAAAGATTTCAAGGTATCACTGGTCACAGCGCATTTATTATATCACAATCATTTTTTATTCCTGTAAATGTGGTACTGCAAATATGCGTAGTAGCTCATAGCATGTAATATCTTACAACATTGCCATACAGCAAGAAACTCCATACATGCATGCACTTGTAAAATTGATGCTGACAATCAGCTGCACAATTGTCTATGGAGCACTATCAATGGAGATTGTTAAGAATATACTTGCATAATCACTGCAGAGAACGCTTGAGTGAAATTGCTCTGATTTTGCATTGTGATGTAAAAATGAATTATGAGAAAGAAATGTAAAACTTCGTGTACAACAAACAATGTTGTCAACTGTTTATTTCGATACAGCTGTTTTTGAAATACAATGCTTGACTAGTATTTTTTTCAGACAATGTGGCAATTTTTTCTGATGCTAACTGTCACACCTTTCAGTATGAGAAATACATCATAAAAATACAGCTTCAATGGAAACGAACCCGCATTGCTTGGCATGACATCAAAATAGGTGTAAATCTTGTTCAGTCCTATGATAACCTAGCAAGCGTAAACAACAGATAAAACGTAGGCCTAAACAGCAAAACAAAACCAGTTTTGAGACTGTGTCTTCTTGCCATGAAGCAAAATATTACAAATTAGCTCTATGTGTGCCTGGCTGTGTACAACTGACAGCTTTGATAGTGTCTAGCACTGGCTGAGTTGGCAGACTTGAAAACATGTGCATTCAACATGCAGATCAATGTAGATTGTTTCAGATTATTGTGCAGGTGCGTTTTCAGCAAGGCAACAATATGGTTGTTTCATAATAATTGTATACAATGTTAGAAGGAAATGCTATTGCCTGTTCCAAACCCCTGCATTAGAGACCTACAGTGGCAGCGTCTGGTATTTGATCGGCATTACTGTTGAGTACCTATGGCTCAAGGGGGCCTGTCATGAAAGTGAAGCGATGTGCCGCTCATGTAGAGCAATATCAAATTTTCCAAATGTCCATATATTAACTGTGATCGCAACTTGGTGGCAGTTAATTCTCCACTGGAAAAATATCTTTTCGAATAGCCTGACGTGGCAAGCTATGCAAATATTTTTGAGTTTTCATCTCTTCAGGCACTTCGTCCAGCTCAGTGCTTCCCAGATGTCACTCACAAAAAAACCCAAACCCCAAAATTTTTTTAGCATTGCAGACTCGAAGGCTTGCTGAGTCTTTTGAAGATTTGAACAGCTCTTTAACCCTATCAGCTGAGGAGCTATGCGGTTGGTAAGTCAACTGAAATATCCTTGTTTTTTCCCTGATTCCAAGTATGATATATTCATACACCGCAGCCAATGTGTTAAAGGGACAATTGAGCTTGCATCTTCGATATGATCAGATCAAGGTAAGGTTTGATAAGAGACAAGCTCACATACAATATAGCATTCAGAGTGTCAGTTTTTAGACTGTTTCAAGCCTTCTATTTTATTGCAGTTACATTTGAGAAGTCGGACCCACACAGGTATGTGGTGGTAAAAGGCAAGATAAATTTGATGGCACACTCTGACAATGAAGGGTATTCTTTGCTGGTATGAACCCAGAATGAAGTAAGATCTGCTTCTTGATATCGAAGCTTGAGACTGTTATCTTCAGAAAGCTCAATGAGTTTATGCTCAAGTTCTGTGGACAGAACCACTTCCTTCCTCTGCTGCAGAATTGACAGCAAAAGGATTCAAAATCCAAAGTTTTCCAGGATGTGGATCTTCTGGAAAGTAGCAATCAAACTTATGCAACAATTAAGACTGGTTCTTTCTTTACTGAGACATTAGGTCATTTTTTTGCTGAGACATTTTGGTCGCTGCAGTGGCGCATCTAGCCTGGCACAAGCTGGTCTGTCATGGAGGAGAAGCTTTTTGTAATACCTATCAGAACAAAAAACAGATTTTCTGCAGGTTTCCTAAACCCAATCAAACTTGGCTAGTATCTTAGTGCAACTAGCTATTTGGAGTAGCACCGATAAGGCTTGACCAATAAGACTTTCTTGGGCTGATACAAATGTTTTTCATTGCTGATGACCAATGCTGATATTTTTGCATTATGCAAACCACAGTTCGGGTTCAGTGGAAACAAACCTGTGTTACTTGGTTTGCGACTGAAGTAGGCCTAACTTATTTAATCCTGGTTTGACACTGAAGTAGGCCTAACTTATTTAATCCTATCATAACCTGAAAGGTGTTAACAACAGATAAAATTTAGGCTCAAACTGCAAAACCAAACCATTAGGATAAGGGTCTGAGTCCTCTTGCCATGAAGCGAAATATTGCAAAATAACTTTGCATGTGTCTAGCAGTATATGAGCTTCTGACAGCGTTGCTTGCATTGGGACTGACAACATACGAGATTCTGAAACATGTGCATTTGACGCAATATCAATTTAGATCAGTTTTTTTTAAGGAAAATGTTAGGTGCTTGGTATGGACGTGAAAAATTTTCAACTAAATTTCATATATATTTCCCTTAATAATTTTCTCTGATTCTAGGAACCTAAACTGGGTCCCTAAAACACCTTTAAAAAACCTGATTTGGATTGCAAGTGCTATTTAGACAAAGCAGGGTCATGGTTGCTTTGTAATAATGCTATGCAATGTTAGAAGGGAAATGTCCTTGCCTGTTCCAAACCATCCACATTAGAGAACCCCAGTGGCAGCCAGTGTTCCCTCTATTAAAATTTTACACTAAGCAAATGTTTTTTTTGAGCATGCAATTGTGCAACCACTGTAAATGCACAACCAGTCAAATGTTCAAGCGTTGCAAGGGGCAATATGATATATATACGATATTAAATTTAGAAAAGAATGTTGCAAGTGCACGGGAATGAGATTTCACTGTGCAAATGGTCTGGTGGTACTGTGTATTTGTGCACCTTATTGGGAACACTGGTATCAGCATTTGATATTTGATCGGTGTTAGTGAATACCTATGGTACAAAGGGGCCTGTCGTGACAGCCAAACAGACACCATGGATGCGCCCCTGGGCCATTGAAACGTTTTGGTCAGTTGTCTCACAATTGTATCAAAACTCACCATAGCAGTGTTCATTAGCCTACATTTTCATTCAGGCCAAAAAAAAACAGGAGTAAGATGCTGAACTATTGGTTCAGAAATGCCCACATGAGTAGATTCAAGTTTTTTGCTGAGCAGTGGAAACATATTGAGTTGTTTATCCTTCATCCTTTTTTTCCAGAGACATCTCTTTCTTAAACCCCTCAACTTTATCAGCAAAAAAATGAGCTGTTCCTACCTTGCATTGCCATGTTGAGTTGATTCAACTAGTCAAACACATCTGAAAGGTAGGCCAGTTAGCCCAAAAGAAGTTACTAATGTAATGTTCAGCAAGAGGTGAACACTGATCCTGAAGAAACATGTAAACTTGGCGTCTTAATTCATCAAAGAGGTTAAGAACACATCCTTTTGAGAGCCACCAAACCTCACAGTGGTTCAAGAGCTGCAAGTGAACTGAATTAAGCCTGTCACACATCAGCAAAACATCTTGAATGCAGTGCATTTTTCTTGGTATAATTCACAGTCTTTACAGCTACAGATATGCCTTCATGCATTTCTGGTGACATCGGCCCTTGCAGCGAGGTTTGCTCTGTGCAAAAAGCAGTGACTCCATTTTGCTTGTCTTGCACCCTCCAGAATTTGTTTAACGACACCATGATGGATCCCAGTCATTTGATGCAGCTCTACCTCCATCTGTGCAAACACCTACACTGTTTGCCCAATCGATGCTTTTATTAGCAAAGTGGGTGTCAAGGCAACGAATTATCTCAGCAGCAGTTGTTCTTGTGGGAACTTTTTGGCAAAAAAGTAAGTTGACATAAACCTTGCTGTCAGCACAGTACCTTTCAAATACAAGCAATAAAGCTACATTGGTAAAGTCAGTAGATTCATCCAATTGTATGGAATAATACGGACTGAATTTTGATTCTTTCCAACAGCTGACATTCGATATCATCACGTATTTCAATTCTTCTTGTAGTCGTGTTATTGGACAGTGATACTAATTCAAGTTTTGAAGCAGCTGCTTCTCCAATAACTTCCTGGGACATATTGATAGCACTGGGAAGAATAAGTTCCTCTGCAATTGTGAATGCTTTCTTGCTACAAGCAACACAACCAGCCACCGTATAGCTAGCGTTTAATGCTGACTTTGAGTAGTATATAAAGTCATGACTTGCTGCTGTGCGTGCAGACCATCTCTCTTCCTTGCAAAATATTGTTTTGACTTCATTGCACTTCATGGGTGGTGAGCATTCTGGTGTCTCTCAAGTTTTAATGGTTTGAATGACTCATTCAACAATATTTTTGCACACTCAACACATTGTGCTTTTTGCTGAATGTCATTTCCTGCCTTTATGAATCCATATTTGATGTAATCAGGATCATACTTTCACACAACTTTCTGAGATTTTCTTTCTTTTTATTTTCTTCCATCACATGTTTTAACAAAACTATCCATTTTGTGGCTAACAAGAAACAAACAAAATTTAAATATATCAACTCTTGACCTAGGCTAGCCCAACCCCTACTTTCTGATTCCTAGCTTTAGAAAGCATGTGCAGTGGAAAGATGTTATTGTAAGCCTTTGACAAATGTAACACAAGCTAGTTTAAGCAAAATACAGGCTGACAGAGAGTCAGCTAACATTCTTTGTGTCATGAGAGCACAACTGCACAATGCGTAATTGTTAGCACAACAGTGGGTAGATTCATGGTTTCTGTTTAGTCAATGAAAATCTATAGAATATTGGTTAATTTTTAAATATATTTTGGTTAATTACCAGAAATTGTAATATTTGTAAATGGTTCACGGTCCTCTTTGAGCTCCACTGGGAAGCATTGGTCTTGTTGACACATTAGCAAACCAATTTTAACTGATTTTAAAACATGCAGGAAACAATGCATTCAACAACTGACAAATGCATGTGGTTGGTCAAGTAAGTGCAGAATTACTGCACATGTTGGCGTCTCAAAAAAAGCTCGTGGTGGACTGAAGAATGTCTGTGCATGCACAATAGTTCCCATGTGAGTGGACTGAAAAATTGTCTGTGTGTGTGCAATAGTGCGGAGTTGCCACGTGGTGCAAGAGAAAAACACACATGAGTGGTCTTAACTCTTTGGCGTCCGGCTGCTTTCGGGGATTTTCGGAAAAAAAACGCCTAAACGCACATTGCTTTGTGCTGGAATTTCTCTGGTCCAGTATGCTCTACACACCTGGTAAAAGTCTCAAAAGACGCAGCAAGTATTCTAGTCTGCACTCGAAAAAAATTGTTTTGCTTGGGGGTTATGGGTTTTTTGTGAGTGACGTCATAAGTGGTAGACTTTTAGGCCACCTTGGCCCACTTTGCCTGGCTCTGGGCGCCAACCGTTAAGCGGTAGTATTTCGCTGAAGTTTTTACTGGAAACTAGGCTACAATCCGATTCTTTTGATACTTTGGATGACCTGCTGGGGTTTCGGGTTCAAAAGTTG
>JGI24158J21664_10009389_pt1 | contig 13052 bp, 10 predicted proteins | sample Ectturendosymbi3_FD_21664 | JGI IMG/M metagenome (IMG submission 21664) | reverse complement strand
CCAATACAATTGGAATCCTTACAGACAACTTGCCAATTGCTACATATGTTTTGTGTTGTCTTTGCATTCCGATATGTAATGCAGTTTTAGAATGATTATTCAGTCATGTTACTTCTGTGTTCAAGCAAGATGAGGAATAGTTGTGATTTTGAATGTGTTAAAGACAGGTGTCAATGCTGTGTCATTTTTGCCTGTTTTTTAAGTTGTGTTCTTGGTGTTTTTAACAACCCAGCGGCGAGATCGACACACGGGCTTTACGGGTTTAGCCCGAGTCTTCGATTACGATTTATATCTGAGAACACGAGCTTGCTTGCTTGATATATTTGTGCCACCACCCAAGGGCCGATGCCACTTCACTAAGTTGTTAACTCAGGCTCTTTTCTTTGTGCCTTGTCACTGTTCATATAATTTCGTTTCATGTCCGGCCTTTCACGTTCATGTCGCAGGCGACCTGAGGAAAACAATATCGTTTGTAGCAAGCGTTCTCTCGACTTCGTTCTCTCGCGCTTTACTCAGGCTCATCCATTAGAACCCGAGGAACAGGGCTATGCCATAAAGTATTTTTTAAAACATAATTCATATCGGACTGAATGTTTTTTGAAGCAATGGATTTGTATAGAACATTGGATTTGAAATCCAATCCCAGGGACAGTTTCCATTTTGAGTATAATTTCCAACGAATAAAGATTTTCCAGCAACTCGGATTAATACGAATGAGTACTCAGAGGGCTTACTGGTGCTATCATTGCTCTGTGACGTACATTACTCAACAATGGAGAAGTTGTCATGAGAACTTCTCATTTATTGTTACGTAACTAACGCCACAGAGCAACGATAATGCCAGCAAGAATGAGAGCAAAAGAAAATTTCAGTGGCGCAGGCTTCGAACCGCTTTAGTCAGTCAGAATAATCATATGATGAGCCCGAGTGACGCTGTCAACCTGGGCCGCCCCTGAAACAGCCTATTTGAATTTCAGATGTGGTTAACCGATACGTTTTCATGGTTGTGTAATTCTGTCTAAAATAGTGTAATTTATACCTTCATGTGTATAGGTAATGACATCAGATTTCAATGTTTTTGACGTCATAACTGCCAATTCAAACCGTAACAATCTTCTAAATGTTTTTGACGTGCGCTTGTGCCCCCCCCACTTTCAAAAAGGTTCCGCCACCCATGCGTGTAGCGTACGGTTGTTGGAAAGCTCACGTGCTAGCTCGAACCATTTTTATTTGACGGGCATACCGCTTTGCTGAAAAACAAGTTGGTGCTTCAAATCACAGCACCAAGCGAAAGACCTTAAGAGTATTTTCAGCTCGATGCCACTCACAATTATATCACTGCGGTCGTAAAAGGTTTTCTGAGAAATAGTTTCTCAGTCAAGGTTGAAATACAAGGTAATTGGAGTGATCTCTACAATCACCAAAGATTAACCTCCCAAGTTATTTTCCTGGAGTACGCTATGCTATAATGCTTGTGTGCGCTTTTGCGACATGTCAAGACACACGGAAACTGCGTTTATTAAACGCAGATAAATTTTTTCAAGAAACTGCAGCCTTCTGACCTACTTCAGATTTCGAAACTTTAAGCCAAATTCCAGGAATTGGCTGTGAGTCTCCAGTTCAAGGATAGACGATCGTTTGGCTTGTGGGACCGCTTTGGACTCTAAAATTTTAACAGGGAACAGGATCGAGAGCAGATGGATGGACTGTTTGCGCAAATTGATTAAAATGAGATGTAAAAGATCACTTGGCTTTATTCATATAGTGTAGACGAGCTCAGCGCTTAAGAATTAAAACCTTTCAACGGGCCATAGTTTACGCGTACTTGTTCTGCCTCCATGTTGAAGAACTTATTTCTATACCACAATTTGGCGAAACATTATTGCTTACTAACACTTCAGCTCGAAATCTTACATACATTACCTGCGTCTTCATCAACAACAGTGCATGAATAACGTGAATACTGCAGACAAATTAACAGTAAAGCAAAAATCGACATCTCGTACTCTCAGAACTGTTTTCAGCATCCCAGCAGTCACTTCGGCGGCGTTTGCAGGTTAGGCGCTTGAATGTAGCCTAATCAAATCACTCTTCAATTTCCTGTTGGTGCAAAAACCACCCACGCCATTTAACTGGCGTAAATTATCCGCGGCAGGCAAAAACCTGCTAGCAATATGTTTCGATATGATGCTACAGTAGGCCTACAATTTAAGTCTTTTGCAGATTTTTTTGGAGGAGAGCATTCTAATCACTTTACAAGTTGCAACGCAAGCAGCCCAACATGACCCGGTGCTTCATCCATGTAAAAGCTTGGCACCGTTGAAGTCAGCAACGCAATCTTCCACTGGCATAGCAAGTGTTAGGCGTCTGGAAGACCGGGCAGAAGAGATTTCTGTAAAATCTTATTTGGAGACAGAGCGGTGATCAGGGATATCTACAAGCTCTAGATACCATTGTGCTGATGTACGAGCATCGCTGCCACCTTTAGGCCCAATAATTAAGCTGTTTTTGTTGTTTCTTCCACTATTCGTGTCGTTGAGCTTTTTCGGCTGAACATTGTTCTGCAGTTGTCACTATAACCATTGCATGCCGTGCATGCGTTAGAGCAGGGGTTCCCAACCTGAGGTACATGTACCCCTGGGTGTACATTTGCCTATCTCAAGGGTACATTTGTTGTATAGCTGCAACAAATCAACTTTTTGACACGAAAATGGGGTCTACCTTTCTTGTCCTAAAAATATAAAAGTTCTATTTTTATTTCATTCAGCCTTTTTGTCATAAGAAATTTTAGGGGTACATGTTCATCTGACGAAATGCTAAAGGGGTACGTGGTCAAAGAAAGGTTGGGAACCCCTGCGTTACAGTCTGATCGAATATACCTACACTCACATTCGCTGTTGGTACTTGCAAAAAGTACACAAATTGCTTCAAATATGAACAAACCCATTGCTGCGAAACTGTTTCAGGCATTCTACACCACGGTTTGCTTCCAGTTAATTGAATTTACTTACCTGAGCAGAATATCGCCATTCTTGCAATGGCAAACTAATCAATTCATGAGCATTATCATTTATTTTATCTAAACAACATGTTAGCATTATTTCAAAATATGAAGTTTTTTGTGGCTGTTGGAAACCACAAGAGCTGCGGAGAACCGTCAAACCAAGCACTTGAATTGTTCGCATTTAAAACCTGTTTTTGTCCCGAAAGAACAAAGCTTTTGTCGCAGCCAGAATGCTGCGTCGTCCTGAACAAACTAAAGAGAAATCGAACCCTCGACACAACAGCAATAGAGACTACCCACTCGACTAGGATCACCCTCCTATCGCTGTTACGAATTGAACGTTATATGTGGCGTAATCGTTCGCTGCATTACTTTCCCCTTTCACAAGCTCACGACGACTTTCAACGGGGGATTCCAGCCACCGACACGTTGGGAGCCATTTGTTGCAGCCACAATGTTGCGTCGCCCTGAGCCAACAAAGAGAGAATCGAACCCTCGACACCCGGCATAACTGCAATAGCGATTACCCACTCGACTGGGCCATTCTATTGCTATTACGAATTCAACGTTATATGCAGAACCGTCGACAAAAAGTTTTCAANAGGAGGGCTTTGCGTTTCTGCGGGGGGGGGCTTTGGGTTTGTGCGGGGAGGCTCGACACTAAAATTTGACAAAATCTCAACTGATTTATAGTGCTTCATTTTTCAATTTTGGCGGGAGAAGCCCCCAAAAGCCCCCCATGGCGACGGGACTGGTTATATGTGGCGTAATCGCTCGCCACGCTTACCAGACAAGCGAAGCACGGCTAGGATTCCAGTTTATAAACGTCGCTTTAACAATTTTTTCTAATTTTTTTTTTGTTTTCACGTAAGACGTTCAACCATAAAAAGTTCACTTTTACTGAATCCACCGCAAAGCTGATTGCTTCAAGCTATAGCTTAGGCAGGGTCTAACGTTGTCATTTTTGAGCAAATATCTGCGATTTCAGTTAAAACTCGATTGCAATGGGAGTTGCACATTCACCCACGATGTCACTGCAAGGGCGGCGGAAGCGGTATGGCCAGGGCCACACCAACCAAAATATTGGTATGGCCCGGCCAGACCAATATGAGCATCCGTTTGAAAGCANTTTACATGCAGTTTTAAAGCAATTTGCATACAGAGAAAGAATAGCATAGCATTTTCGACCTTTCGTTGGTGTTAGGTCCTTATCCACAGAATGTAAATTGTTCAGAAACAAAAATTGTTGCATCTCAGCGCGTCCTCTGGCAAATCTAGTTATTCGACGCTGAGGTACCGACTAGCTGGTATCAGCAGTCAAGCACCTCGGTAGCTTTCCAACTTTATTCAGTTTTCTCCAAAACGAACAGATTTATTCGAAAAAATGAGACTCAGTTTTGACCTCACAAGAGTTGCATTTCGTCCTTTTTTTCTTTCGAGATGGACTGCCAAAGCTAAATCCTTCGATTCGGTTTTGCATAATTGCGAAGCTTTGCTGGAAACTTTGCTTTCTATTTCCGTTGTCAACGACGGGGTAACGTGCTAGGAAGTTACAACCAAATCACGTGGAATTCATGCAAACTTTGAGACGTTTGATTTGTTTCTTGCCATGGCAGTTTGCACCAAGTTTATTCATTAACAGATTAGCTGGGTACAATCTTACAGCAAGGCTTTTTAAGATGTTTTAGGAATCCGTTTCGGGGCCCTAAAATTGAAAATAGAGTCCATGAATCAGAGAAAATTATCATCAGGTCCCCAAAGGTCCATACCGGTGCCTAACATTTTCCTTAAAAAAAAGCCTGCCTTACAGTGCACGGACGTCACTGCAACTGAAGCCAAAAACTGTGCTGAAGTACTGTAACATGCAGTGCTGTTTAGCGCTTTCGATCTGATGCTGCATTTTCCTCATTTTGAGAGAAAACCGTGCAGCAAGTTTAGGTGTTCAACCAACCAGGGCTGTCGCCAGCGGAGGGCCAGTGGTGCACGATCCCCATTTCATGTTTGGCTTCCCGGTTGCTGCATACGTCCATATAGTTTTAAAAAATGTGCCCCCTTGTGATTTTCGGCCCCCCTGGCTCGGAAATCCTGGCGACGGACCTGCAACCAACGGATCCCGTATTCACGGTGACCTCCCTGCAATCTGGCTCAAGGTCATGTACATTCAGTTTTTCGAAAGATTATCTTATGATATTCATCGACGTTGCCGACAGCGTCAATGGTGAAATACAAAAGAGGTTCAACAAGGGAAATTTGTGATCTTTATGCAAAATGCGAGGAATTGCTGATTTCGGCTGCAAGTATGCGTGAGCACAGAAAACTTGGAAACCGTGAAAAAGCATTTTGGTGACAATCTGGATGCTGCAAGGTTTTCTGTTCAGTTGCCTGTTCTGAATGATGAAGTATCAGGTGTCAGTGAGAAAATGAAAGACGTAGTTTCTAGCACTCTTGCATTTACTTCGAATTGCAACATTTTTTCTGAAGTTAGGAAACTTCTGCGACTTGTTTACGTGCTGCCAGCTGCAACTGCTTCTGCAAAGCGTTCTTTTTCATTTCTTCATCACTTGAAAACGCTACCTCCGAATGACCACTAGTGCGCACCGCAAAAATTGCATCACCCAATGATTTTGTCTGTTCATAGAAAGTGTACAGAAAGTTTGAATGTGCAATAGGAACACCGTAGAATATCATTTTTGTAGTAGGTGTTTGTTTCAAGAGATCAGAAACGCCANATTGTTTTTGGAAAAGTGTGACGTGTGTCTGATTATTTTTTTTGTCTTCTGANNACACGGCTCTGCATCTTTGTGACAATGTTCAGCAAATTATGGTTCATTTTTGATGTTATGTCAAACACGAATCATTCGCTTTTTTCTGGTAGTTCTTCCCCTCTGGCCATACCAATCATTTCTACCTTCCGCCGCCGTTGTACTGCACACTGCGTTGCAATCATAAACGGTTTCTTCCAATTGCTTCTCTTTACATATTGCTGAAAACAACTTGTGGATATTGCAGTCCATAATTTGAACTTGGTGATTACTCCTCACATGTGCGTTTAAAACCTGCCAGTAACTTGCTTTCTAATCTACTTCACCATTTGAATCGAGCGTTTGACCAAAACTGTTCCACTTGTTCAATAATTCAGAATTTTTGCACGAAGACTCCGTCAAAAACGTTTCTGGAGGGAGTGATTTAACAGAAAATTGTATTCACAGGTCGCAATTTTTTCTGATCTTGTTGTGGTATCATATTCTAGCNGCATCAGCAGATTGTGATGTTGCATTCGATGCGCTCTGCTTTGTTGGCGCAGATGTGGCACTGTGGCAGTAAGTCGAACAGACGGTTTCAATTACATCAGGGGATAAATAATTAATAACTACAGGATTGGGTGTTTTGATTATTTCCGTAGTAAAAACGATTGTAATGTTAGCGCAGGTCTTTCGTCTAAACCACTGATTCTCAACGTGGTCAAGGTGAACCACCTCCACCTGGAATTTCTGGTGGTCCACAGAGAGTTAAATATTATTTTGTTAAGGACTAAGGTTGAACACGCCCTTGAATTCACTGACATACTGTATGTGCAATACAATTTCGACTATTTGTTCATGAGGTGTCAGCACAGCAAAGCCGTCCATCGGATATTTTTTATAAAGATGGTCCATGAGCCAAAAATGTTGAGAACCACTGATCTTAACAAGTGTTGCAAATCAAACGGAGCAACCAAAACCGGTGAAATCAATAACTGTTTTTCAAAATGTCGACTTATGACAACTGATGCATGAAACCACCAGAGCTGATACAGCTTCAAAGGCATCTACCGATCAGCACCAGACGCACCAAACAAAAAAATGCCATTGTTCTTTCACTGTCTGCTCTCTCGTGCACTTATTGAAAGCGGTTGGACTAGGCACGGCGGCTGAAACACCACCATCACGGCACGCATGACGTTGGACCACATTACATAAATTTATTTATCACGACTGCCATGCGTGACGACCACACAATGTGGGAATCTGTTATTTTTAAGCCTTTTGTGAAGTTTTACCATAAACCGTTGACGATTTATTTGAAGAAAATCAGCAATCACCATGATTTTCAGCTATCCAAAACGACAACGAATAAAAACGTTGTACTTCAAGGATTGCTCAAACCACGCTTTCTGTCACTTGCGAAAACTTAATGCACTTTTTTGCTGTGTGAATTTGAACTGTTTTGAAATGATTTGGATGGTGTCCTGTTTAACGCGTTGCTGTTGATCAACTCCCGAAACCATGGCAACTTCTAACGCGCAGCATCCACCGCACTAAGCATTGCTGCTCTGCTTGAAGATAAACTTTGCAACAACGCTTACATCTATTCGGGTTGTCGCGTTGATGTACATTACCAGTTACCGGCTGGATGCGGCCTCTGGATCCTACTGGATGAAAAGTAAAATGAGCTGTAAAACTATCAGGTTACGTTTCAGCTCAACCTGCCCACAAGTGTTGCAACCTCTCTGTCGGCGTGGCGTTGAATGCGTGATTCACCACGAATGGGATGTGCGCAACGAATAAAACCCATATATACGTGCCGCGAACAAGCATTAATAAAGTGATCTCGGCGTGATCTCTATTATTGCTTGCTGCCAGTGTGAAGCTTTGCGCACTTGACGCTCGGGCTTTCCGATAGCAACAACAGTACGAACCAGGAACTTTGGAATTGTGACAGACGGTTTAGTTGACAGTTTTTAAAGCAACAGCCCCACACGTTCATTTAGTAAACTTTTCGATGAAATCATTAAAACAGCATTTTAATCTATCGTCTGCGTTGCAGCAGAACTTAACAAAATCTTGTTCGAGGTCTTGCAAAGGACAATCGTCCAAACTCGACACGCGCCAACGCTTTGTCAGCATGTGATTAGTCGACCAGTAAAATCCGGTTGAATCCAGTTCGCGCTGCGAGATAACACTCAGTGAAGGCGAGTCATCGCAAGCTGACTTGCCCGCTGGCCTGGCCGGGGATTGTTTGATTGACAGTGGGCGGCGCTTAAAGCTGATCGAGTGTCTGTGCATTGCCTGGTCCTGGATGGGGATCTGAGCGAACACTTGTCCTGTACAGTGGACGTAGTTCCTGGAATTGGAATTGGCGGATTTCGCAGCTTCGTTGCCGAAGTCCCACTGGTCGCGCACGAAGCCGAACCTGCAACGATGCAGTTGACTGTTCAACGACCATCCGCGTTGCAGGCAGGACCGTCGCCAGTCGGGGGGTCAGTGGTGCCCGGCCCCCCATTTTATGTTTGACCACCGGGTTGCTGCATACATCCAGTATTGCATTAAAAATGTGGCCCCCCTTTGTGATTTTGCCCCCCCTGCAGCGAAATCCTGGTGACGGGTCTGATTGCAGGATGCCGACCAACAAGTACGTAGCGAAACAGGGCCATAGTCATGGAACGAGGTGGGCTGCGGCAGGAGTTTCTATGTTACGCCGGATCACGTGCACAGACGTAGTCAGGGGGAGGCCAAAGGGGCCATGTCCCCCAAAAAATTTCTAGCATATCTTGTCGTTTGGTGCTGCGAGACGCGGTGTCCCAAACCAAATACTGTTGCTCGCTTAAATTCAACACATTTGTTCCCCAAAAAGTAGACTGTTAAACCTTGTATCAGGAAATGGCGACTACAGTCCAATCCGTCAATACATTCCCGAAACCCACGTAAGAACGAGAAAAAAATAAAAAAATAAAGCAAAAAACGGCGTTTTCCAAATCTTTAAATTGTTAAGAAAGTGCTGCAAGACGTGCACCCAATTGTCAGCTGTTGTTAATGCACAGATACATAAACGCGAAAGGGAACAGTATGTGGAAAAAATGACTTCAGTGGGATAGCCGCTTTCCCTGACTTATTACCTATTGTTGTCCAGGGTTTTCCATTTTTACAAATAAAATCCCGTTGTTCATCGTTCAACACAAATATGAGGCAATCCGTTTAATTTACAGCAAGAATATCATTAAAAGGTTCAACACCAACGCTTGAGAACTACGTCATTAGCCATACAAGAAATCAGCTGTAGTACCTCAACAGGATGGTGTTCATAAAGGCAATAATCATATCCCTGTAGACATCAACGCGCTGTGTGTATTCTGTTGAAGAAAAATCAATTTTCGGTGTGAACGCTTGAAGTTATTTTTCTTTCGATAAGAACAAGCAAAAGTGTAGCGTTAGTTTCTTCAAAACAAAAGATACGGAAACAAATTGTCAGCAACTTGGAAAAATGAGAAGGCCATTTTCATGTTACTTGACTATAATATGCATCAAACGTGAGGCTGAAAATTGGGAAGCTGCCATGACTTGCGGAGGAAATTAGGCACATCCCCCTCCTGGCCAAGTACGTGAGTTGACTCAATGACCCTGATGTTACAAAACTCGCACCGCCATAACTTTTAAAATACAAAGCCGTGCAAAGCACTAACTCGTCTGAGAAGCTCATGAAAGAAATTCGACATGGCGTCAGTTACCCACAAAGTTTTCCTAACAAAAGCTTTTGATCACAGAACGTTTACCCGTGAAGAAAGCTTGTACGTTGATTGCAGCAACAGCACATTGAAAAGAAGATGAACAAAGTGAAAAGTGACTCCGCGTAACAAGAACTGCAAGACTTTCTTGTGAAGTTGGTTAAAAACTAGTGCTTATCAATCGAACCTTCGAACTTGTCTGATGACTTCATAAGGCCTCGAACATCCAAAGCCACAAAAAGCGGACTTTGCAGCGGTCCGCTCGTTCCGCTATCAGGGAAAGCGAACGGATCGTTCGGAACCGGAAACAAGCGCAGGTCGTAAGTTCCGGCTTTTCGCGACCACATCTGAAGCTGCGAAGTCACATATATTGCTGGGTTGGAGCACGCAAGGGGGCTGACGAACCCCCTGATGATGATGATGATCATAATAATAATTATTACCCTTACTGGGTTCTACGATTGCTGTAAACAGTGGAAAAACAGCATTGTTCAAATGTACCTTATCAGAAATGCACGTCGGCGTGGCAACCATCCACTGCATTTCAAACGAAAATATGAAGGTGTTGATGCCGGGCCGGGTGCGGGTCGAATATTGGACCTGGGCCCACTCGGTCCGGTGGGTCCTTAATTTGTTCATCAAAGGGATTTTGACAATGTGCTGTGAAAAGGCACAGAAACGTGTAAATGAAATTCAAAACTCAAGTGCTGTTGAAAGCGCAATGTTTGGTAATACCGACTCATCCTCAGCTACTCCGACCAGCGGGTGTTTTAATTTTCAAAGCTCAGCAAGTCTTTTTGCTTGATCATTACTCACCAATGAACTAGCTGCCAATTCAGTGGTAAAGCATCCAAAACAGCAGATATAAATTTTCTCACTTTTGTCACAACATACTTTCCAGTTATTTGAAACTTACTGAACATATTCATTTCAATACATAACCGTCAACTAAGCAGTCATCTCAAATACAACACTATTTTTATGAGATCTCAAAAACTGTTCTTTAGACAAGAAATGAATGAATTGCCTGGCGCCAACAAAGCATTTAAACTTCACTAGAATAATGGCAAGGCCTAACTGTTATTCAACGCTCGGGTCAACTTACGCTGTCGTCGAAGTCACTCGTCAGGGAATTCCCCCTGACTGACGTGCGATAGAAAGCTCCCGACTTGGATGCGGACTCGCTTTTATCCGACCCGAGGAGTGACAGACTTGCAACCCTGTCGTCATCCACCAGGCCGTCGCATTCAAGCACCACTTCGAACCATCGGTTCTGGTCGCTGGGCACTGGTGCGGTGATGTACTGGTAGCTGGTCGGGTCTTCGACTGCACAAAACAGTTTCTTTTCGATGCGCATTTTTCGCGTGAATTCTTACGAGAAACAAAACAAAGCTGCTACTCAACGGTTGAATGCGAGTTATGTAATGATGGGATGTGGTGTTTTGATGCTGCGGCTATTTTTACTTCCTTTTCCACGCATTGCTTCAAAACATGAAACATGACTTCAAGCCAGTAAATAATGCGAAGGTAGTAATGCGTGACCAGCGGAGCTCGCCATTCACTTAAGTCGAGTTTTCTGTTTCAACTAAGACATAATGTGATACACTTGACTAGAGCAGGGAGTCCCCAACCTTTGTCTGACCATGTACCTCTTTAACATTTCGACAGACGAGCATGTACCCCATATTTTCTAATGACGAAAAGGCTGCATAAAATAACAAAAATCCACTGAATTTTTAATAGAACTTTTAGATTTTCGAATATTTTGAAATAAATAGTATATAAATCAGGGTTATTTTAAGGCGTTTTAGGAACCCGATTCGGGTGCCTAGAATTGAAAATCGGGTTCCTAGAATCAGAGAAATCGGGTCCCTACAGGTCCATATCGGGTACCTAACATTTTCTTTAAAAAAAAAAAACTGTATAAATGTATTTTCCCTTCCATTCCTCACCTCAAATGTACCCTTTCAGATAGGCAAATGTACCCCTAGGGTGGTACATGTAGCCCAGGTTGGGAAACCATGGACAAGAGCGAACAATTTGTGAAGTTTTTCTATGGACGGCCAGTCGCGATGGGAAAGCAAAGGTATTACTTGTTAGTGGGAGGTCACCGAAAACCAAACGAAAGATACATGTCGAGGTCAAGACGCACTGGCAGATTAAGAGATTAGTTTCTCACTTTCGTTTCCTTCGGGACAGTCGACGATGCGGTAGAGCACGTATCCGTAGTGGAATAAACGCGAACGCTTCCCGGAAACATGAACAATGTACTTGTACTTTCGCATCGTCTGAAACAGATCGAAACCAGTTGGGGAAACACTGCTTGGCTGAAAAAGCGGTTTTCGTAGAAATGGCGACGCGGGTTTTATTTTCACCAATTTTTCGCCGCTAAGTTCACAAACCCAACGTGCAATGAAAATAACAATTTCAACAGAGAGGGTTTGAGAGGAAGATACAAGCCCGACGTCATCCAACGGCATTATTCATGTTGATCATCAGAAACATGGCGTCCTTTCTACCCAGAAGGCAGCGTCAAAGAGAAATACAGCGGAGTGCTGTTGAAGTCGAACAGCAACAACGTTGGAAGGGCAGCAAAAGTGTTGTAAGGTATAGCGATAGACGTCATGAAAAGGCCGCTGGAACAAGGCGCGAATGACGTAGTTAGTTTGAAAGTCCCGATTTCAGATGTCTCAGGGTTTTACAGATTTATTTTTATACGAAACAACATCACAACATCGCAGTACTAACCAGGAGGTCATAAGTATTTTGGATCAAAATCGTAACGCGTTTTTTTAGAAAAAAACATTCTTTCTCCCTTGATGCCTAAGCTGCTTGCCGCAAGTAGGTTATTATACGAAGTCACTGCAGCGTTACTGTACACTCCTACCTCGAACAGCCTGCACGCATCTTTTATGTTCTGAAGGCCGTCGATATGTGTCAGGGCCCAGTGGACCGCCTCCAAAGCGACGAAGGTGCTGCTTGGCGCCCCGCAATCTTCAGGAAGAAACCAAAGACCGACCCTGAAACAAACTCAGAAGTTACGGATGGACGTCCACGCTTTGGAAAAAATACTTTTAAATCAGATACTTGATGTTTTTTCACGCAATCGTTCGAAACACGGCGAAAAAAAAGAATGTCAACTCACTCTTTGTCTTTCATCGCAGCCAATATATCGGTCATTTCGGAATTCGACGTGAGATGATTATGACGGAAGTCGCACGTCACAGACTCATCCGGATGCGTGGGAGCCTGAAATGCGAGCAGCGTCGAGCTGAGCAGCAGGGTGCGCGCTGGTTGCATGAAACTTTTCTAACGGCCGCTTTTTTCAGTCTTTGCGTCAATCGTAATGCTGGTAACTACCAATCGTAATGCTGGTAACTACCAATCATAATGCTAGTAACTACCAATCATAATGCTGGTAACTACCAATCGTAATGCTGGTAACTACCAATCGTAATGCTGGTAACTACCAATCGTAATGCTGGTAACGACCAATCGTAATGCTGGTAACTACCAATCATAATGCTGGTAGCTACCAATCGTAATGCTGGTAACTACCAGTCGTAA
>JGI24158J21664_10009388_pt1 | contig 13053 bp, 4 predicted proteins | sample Ectturendosymbi3_FD_21664 | JGI IMG/M metagenome (IMG submission 21664) | reverse complement strand
TGACAGCTACGGCCGTCGCTTCCTGTCCCTGTATTCCTGATGAAGTATTCTGTGCTTGGTCGGGATGCATAAATAAACTGAACTGAACTGAACTGTTCCCATCCTCACCTATGGTCATGAATCTTGGGTAAGGACTGAAAGAATACTGTCTCAAGTGCAAGAGGCCGAGTTGGGATTTTTGCAAGGAGTTGACCGTGTGAAATTTCGCGACAAAGCGCGCAGTTGTGAAACTTATAAAGCCCTGAATGTCGAACCACTTCTCTTTCGATTCGAAAGATTCCAGCCACGGTGGTTCGGCCATGTCTCCAGAATGTCCCAGAAAATATTGGCGCGGCAACTTCTGCTGCCTACACCGGCGGGAAAGCGGCCTAGAGGTCGACCAGGTGGAGTGACTACATTTCTAACCTTGCTTGGTCCAGTCTAGATGTGGATCCAGCAGAACCATCAGAGGTTGCTGTTGACCGTGAGGTATTTCTGGATCTCCTGGGGCTGCTGCCCCAGCGAACCCAGATGACAACGGGTATGAAAACCAATGAATGAGTAAAGTTTAAGCCGGGTCTTACTAAGAACTTGTAAATGATACTGTAGCTTTCGTGCGCGGTGCACGGCGTAAAAAAAGCTGCGGGAAAATATTTCTCAAGTCGTTCACACAAGAAAAATTGAATCGTTTATGAGGTCCGGTTGCTTTGGCCTGAAAATTGCAATAGGAACACTTACACGGAGGACCAAGTGCGTGTGGCTGAGGCAAAGGCAACCTGTGAATGACACTAAACAAAACTCTGCCTATGCCTCGTTACGCGTTTCGTCTTCTACAGGCCCGTAGCCATGGAGGTGAGGGTATTCGTGGGCAGTGGCCCCAAATTTTGTTGTGCCCAAAAATATCTTTTTATATATCCAAAAAACAAAATATTTCCCCCTAGAAATATATTTTGCTCTCCCAAACCTTAAAACCTGGCAACGTGCCTGGTTTTCTACACTATTTCTATGTATTTACACGTTCATGTTGCGCAGTGTCTTGTATTTGCGGTTATGCTCGACTACATGCGCAACGACTTCATCGTCGTCAAACAACGGGATGGCCATCGTTACTTAGGCAGTTAGGAATACATACCAGTTTTTGTTGGTGCTGGGTGATATCAACTGCTATGTTTAGAGCTATGGTTCCTGCTGTGCGTAATGTAAACCTTACTTTGAGAGTACTGAAGGTTCTGGATTTGCTGTGAACTTTCGAGGAATCTACCTTTCGTTGCTCTGCTTTCATCACTTTGCGATTATTCGGACATTCACATATCGACATTCCAGCAATAAGTCTCCATAAAGGTAATGCAGCCGAATCAACCAACAAATCATTTTACTATAAGAAAATCAATTTTAGGTATTTTTACGCATCTTCAGTCCTGAAAATTTCTAGCAAAGGCTTATAAGTGAAATGATGAATAACTAAAGCAGGATTTATGGACAGCGTGCGAATTGTATAGTCTCAAATATAAGCTGCAACCACAAAGCTGGCCTCAAAAACTGAAAATCAAAACTGACCCAATAATGTAACAATAACCTTCAAGCAACGTGGTGATGAGATACCGGTAGAGGGTCGCCGTACGCAACAAAAAACAATTATTAAGTTTCCTTGCTCTGCTCAGCCAGAACCGCTGGACACGATAACTTAATTACGTAGTCAGTTGTAATTGTTAAGCGTTGCTCTTTCTCAGCCAGTTGTTAAGTTATTCTCTTACTTCAGCACAAATAAAACATTACTAGAAAACTGAGTTTGTTGTGATTCTCTCTATTTACCGTAGAGAATTGAAAGCCATACCGTTGCTGTGAGCGTTCGAAGAATCTGCCTGCCATGCTCTGCTTTCATAACTTGGCAATGATTCTTTACGTATTTTATCTAAACTTTTACTAACTTTCAACTTTTACTGAAACGAACAACGTGTCAAACGAGTGTGTTGTTATCACTTGAAGTATCCACCTGCTTCTTGGAAGTTACCAGTGCTTTTCCTGAAGCAACAGCGCCCTCCAGGAACGTGAAAAAATCGTTTGGTAAGACGGCGATCAAGGCTAAAGACACAGTCACGCAAAAACGCTGAAACCTATCCCAGATCTGCACTAGCTTTTGAAAACAATGGTGTGGCTGAGTTTGAGTTTAAAAGATTGTGATCCAAATCAAATCGTAACGAAGATGTGCGAGTTCAAAAGTGCAATGTTGGCAGTCAACTATCCATCCATTTGAATGCAATGTATCAAGGGTAAATGTATTAAATTTATTTTAATATATTGCTTGATGCAAAAGTAAAGAGTCTTTTTTGCGTTAAGATTTCTTGCAGATTGTGGTCTAAATATTTTGATTTGCTGGGTGAAATATTGGAGAGTGCAAAACTTGGAAAATGTTAGGGCCGAGGTAGAGACAAAGGCTGAACCTCTGAGTTAAAGCATACAGCAAGATCCACCAACTATATCGAGGCCTAAGCCGAGACCGCCAACTCTCCTCCAACAATAGCTAAGTGAACGATACCGTGACCACACCAAGCGAAGTTTGGAGAATTGTCTCTCCATACAGCTTATAGATGGTGCAGAGGTAAAGCCTTATCAATGTTACACTTTTGGAACTTGTAAAAAGTGCTGTCGAAAAAATAACAGTGTGCTCGGTGCGCAGCATAACAGGCTCCGTGAGGAAGATCGAAAAAATGTTTTTAATTTCTGATTTCATGGCTATTTGCTTTCTGTTGATACTGTAACTGTTTAAAAATTAGTTGTTTACAGACGTTTTTGCAAAGTATTTACAAAAACACGTAACAATATCGTAAGTCAGTGGTCCAACTACGTCCGACTAGTTTCTGCGAAGCTGTGGTTTGTACTTGCAAGCGGTAACTGAGAGAATGATCTTGCCGTCAGACCAGCGTTGAGCATTTACTCCCGATTAGAGGAGCAAGGACAGATGTTTAACAAATTGAGGACAACTCAAGCGCTTCGACCGACCTTGTGTTTCATCAAAACCGATATGCGAACGAGCAGTTATTGAACAAGTGCAATCCCCGCCCGAGGAACCTGACCAGCGGCACGATCACTCAAAGTCATTTATTTGATTGCGATCCTTGACATATCGACGTATTTGCAGAATGAAGCGTTGGGTCTAATACTGCAGCAACAGCCCGACATTACAAACTGNAAATCGATGTAAATANCCTTAGGCATGAAACTGCTTAGGTTTGTAGAAGTGAACTTGACAGTTATTGCGGACTTACTTTCAATATTCGCAAAAAGTCGATGCTCTTTGTCTTGAAAGTGAAATGTGAGATCGAAACACAACTTCGAGCTTCTTGACACTTATTCTGTAAGCAGAGCGGCAACATTCTAGAAAGCACGCTTGAATGGAGCGAGGCGAGAAATTCGCTCGTACGCGTCCAATACCCTCACGTTTAGAAAAAATGAGTAGTGTTTTAGCGCATGTGGAAAATGAGGAAGTTAGAGACAAAACAAAAGTTGTTTTGTGGTACATGCTGTTTCATCCATCTTTGAAATATGTTGTTTGGTTTCCTCTCAATAATTCTTTGTTCTAACCATGCAATTTAAGCATTTAAGCCAAAACATGCAGGCAACTGACATAGCAAAGCTTCTACTGTGGATATTATTAAGTTTCCGTTGTTATGAATTTGCGTTGCATAACATGTTTTTGTGCTAGAAACAAAAATTTATGCGAACAATCTTGCGTTTCTGAAAGTTTTCATGCTGTTCACTGAAAGAAATGGGATGCAGTTTTAAAAATATAACTACAAATTTTTAAAAGAATGGAAAAATCGCATGTTGCTGAGACCTAAGTTGCGAGTGCCAAAATGCCATGTCTGTTTTCTCTATACATATCGATTTCCAATTTCTGAAGAAAGCAAAGCGTTTGAGAGTTCAATCTTTTTTTCGACTTGTTTCAGCAACCCTGTTAAAAGCTTTCTCATTTACTATCTTGAGCAGGCAACACCACCACTTTGAGATTATCACCTTTTGAAATTCTAATAAAGCGTCTGGCTGTGGAAAGTGTAATTAGACCAGATTATACTTGTAAAATGTAATAAAACGATACATGTTTCATATTCTTTATTACCTACAGTGGTGAAACGTTTTCACTGATCTGCAAATTCTGAACAAATATTCACGTTTTAGGCGCTCAGTTTAGGGATCAATCTGCACCTTTGCTTCATAAGACAGTGGCATTGTGAACTAATGCGATTTCTGCAATCCAAGAGAACACACTGCTGAAGCTATTGTCTGAGTATGGAGTTTGAATATGAATGGCGTTTTTGCGAAGTGAAAAGCAAGAAGTCCGAAGATTTTTTTTCGCTTAGCAACATTTAGAGACAGATTTCACCAGTGACGATCAGCCTTATTCACAAACAATGAATACATAACCGTAGTTTGGCATTGTAAAAAGTTCTGAGGTGTTTGCCTAAGTCACTTTTTGACTCATTTCAGCGCTGAAAAAAAAACACTTACGAACACACCTTGCCATTCAACAAATGAAAAATGGGTTGGAACAAAGTTGTGGATAAAACGCGTTCCAACAAACTTGATGTTTCGCGACTGGATACCGTTTAGAATTTTTTTCACCGTTAGTTTTTTACAGTTTAAAATAATTCTCGTAATTCAAATTTATATTTTTTGAGAGCATGTTACGAAAGGGATAACGTATCATGTCTTTATTGCGAACAAGCTAAAGACTGTATTAGTGAAAAAATTTACCAAAGGTGTCTTTGCAAATATCTTCAAAGCTTAAACAGTAACCTACACAGCGTGCAAGTGCAAGCCTCAACCGAATCAACCTCCAATAAAAACAACCGTTGTCAATAGCCAACCAAAAAAAGTTTGCTACATCTTTATCCGATATGCACAATGTTATGATGGCTGACGTGGGTTAAGCTCAGTGGCGGATCTAGGGGTGCAGTTTAGTGGAATTCTCCACAACGACCATTTTAAAAAGGAGAGAGTCACTTTCAAAATCGAAGAGGTATTTTATTAATTAATTTTGCTTTTCATTTTTTTCTTCAATGAAAAATTTCAAAATATTGACGTCTTTGCGCCCATTTTTTGACTAACCCTCCAACTATTTGGTCAAGGCCTACCGCTGGTTGAACTATTATTAGACTCCTTAAAGAAAGATTACTCGAAAAATGTTTGTTCCCAAATAGATGTTGACTGAAGATTGCGCACTGGATAACACGTTGTTTTTTCATGTTCTTATTAGCGAGAAATATTTACTTTCCACAGGAAAGTTGGCAATGTAGAGCTTGCACATCATGAAATTTATCACCTAGGTCCTGACGAACACCTACCACCCAAGTCTTTGAAAACTTCTTTAATTGTTGAATATGATAAGAGGGGATTTGTTTCTAAAACAATATGAGGTCTATAATATACTTTTGCATGAAACGATAGGGAACGTTGTACACTCATGCGTTGAACAAGAAAACAAAAACATATTTGACGCGTTTTGAATTGGCGTTAGCTAGCACGTTTAAAAAACTGCAGCCATGGAAACGTTTGGCTACACATTTTTTTCAATTTTGCAGGTGTTTACAATTTTGTCTGCTTCGTTAATGTTTTGTACAAAACATCTTCGCTGCTTCTAAATACTGAAACATATTTACAGTTGTACTGTAATTGTTTTAGCTTTATCCATCAGGTCCTGGTTGGAACTTTAAGATAAGAAAAATAAATTCAAGTAAATTTGCGTTTGGTGAAATATGTCACAATTTTTGTCTCTAACGCTCATCACGTGCAAAGACTTAGGTGATATTGTCTCTAGTATTAAACCGTTGCGGATAGTAAAATGCTACGATTAATTTCTGCATGTTTCATTTTGGAAGGGTAGTCAGGACAGCAGCTAAAGGGACTCTTGGCAGGATTGTGGAACCACGTACGCTGGTCACATTCTCAGGTGCTACCACACCAAGCGTGTAACATGACCATTGCAATCAACTTTTCAGTCAGCCTTCTGTTCTTTTTCCAGTTGTTGCAATCAACAAAATTTGTCTTGACAGCTTTTCAAACATATATGTTTACTTTGTTGTCCGTTACCAAAAAGAGTGCTCGCAAACGTTCATGTGAGAGAATATAACAACAAGCTTGATTAAATGTATTTCTTAACGATTTCGTGCAATTCACAGCAGGCCTTGGCTCAAAACAACGGTTCTCAATTCATTTTGAAGCCCGCACTCTGTCCGGAAGAAAAATCATGTTTGCACCCCTTGCACTATTTGATGTATTGTTTTTTGTATTATCAAGAGAAGTTCGCACAGAGAAGTTTGCACCCCAAGAAGTCCCTTCTCGCACCCCCAATTGAGAACCGCTGTCTAAAATGAACTACTGTGCATAAGCGTTTGAAACTTTTAGAAAAATTAAAGCACTGAAATGATGACACGCCAAATAGCTTTGTTGTTGAGGTTTTCATAGATTTATGAATTTCTGCGGTATTTTCGTATTTTGTCTGCATCAGTCAAACAGTCAGGTAAAGCAATCGGATTGATTTCAATCACGCATCTCCGAAAGGTTGATTTTGATATTGCCTTTTTCGACCGACCCTTCGAGCGTCACTTCCAGCTTTGCATCCACATGCTCCTTTTGGTGCTAACAAGGTCCCTGACTGGCGATCATCACATCGCACAAGTAAATTTTTTGTCAAACGGTAGGCAGCTTAGCTCCTGATATTTATGAAAAATTAATAGGATTTGCATCACATCCACTATAACTCGATTTGTTTTGTCAAAAAGGTTGCTGACATGGTGTTCACAACCCCTAAGTGGTCAGTGAATGTGATTAAGGGGCGCATGAATGTGATTTGAAAGGTTAATAGGCTTTGCTCTGACATTTCGAAAGGGTTAATAGGCTTTACAGACATTTCGATTACTATTGCATTGATTAAGACCTAATTTCAAATATTTCTTGCAACTTTTCCTCTTGATGGGACCTTAATGTTTAGTAGGATGTACTAGGGGTCCGTGACCCACTAATGTTTAAGAAACACTGATAAGGGAATTGCATAATCCATAACGCGATTTAAACTTAGAGAATCAGAGTTATGCAGCTATAAGAATTAATTCAATGCAATTCATTTGAGTGTCAAACCACTACGCGTGCCAGGAATAACACCTCACATGCCACTTGCGGCACACGTGCCAGGGATTGCCGAACCCCGCGAGTGTTATTCGACGTTATTCGGCACTGAATCGTTTTACGCTACGCTGTTCTGGCTTTATGTTCCCGTGTCTTGAAGACTTTGTTTTATTTCTAAATATTATCAAGGAAAACAATCAAACCTAGAGTGAAAATGATGGAGAGCCATTAACTGACAATGTTGCGAGAGCCTATATGCGGCTTTGCTTCGGCTTGGCAACCTCAAGATGATGTCAGGTCGATTAGTTGGGAGACTGACCCGCGCTTCTGCTGCAGTTAGGTTGACCCCTCAACCACAATGTGTGTTTGAAATTTACACAACATCAGCCTCCACATCGCGGTCCTTTCATAAGGGTTTCATTGAAAACTCAGTTTTTGCATTATTTGTATTCTTAAATGCTCTGTTGCGTTATCTATAAGGTTCTTTCCGCTTGCTAGTTTTCGCGTATCTTGTCAATGCTTGTGGTTTCAGAGTTACAAAAAAGGTTGTCGTAACTCGTTGCTTGGTACAACGCTGTCATACCTGGATAATGATACTGGCTTTTAAGAGCACAAAGAAGCAATCGTTAGAAGAGCGGTATTAATGTTCCTGTGAAATCCACACCGATACATTATTTTTTGAATCGATACGATAACCAGTTCGTCTCCTCTTGAACGGGGATTAAATGGACACGTGCATTGAATTTCTGTTTATCCCTGAAGAAATTAATCACTGCACGTAGGTTAACCAAGGTCAGAGAATGCCATGTGTGGCCATACAATAGGGTGTTCCTAGTTAAAATAAATGCCTACATTTTAGCAATGCTTACCTTTTGCATTTATAAAAATAGACAAATGTATCAGTATTATATTTCACGTTGTTAAAACTATTGTTATTTGAAAAAAGCAATTCACCATTTCAGATTATGCATTAGCACTTCATTGCTCTGTTTAGAAAACAACACTGAGACTTTTTGGAGCACTGCTTTTTCTGGCTTAACACGTGTTTTGAAAAAGGTTTATACCAAGTGATAATGATCAAAGAAGTTTATAAAAACCAAGTAAATGCGATACATTTTAAGAAATGCAGTTGGATTTGAGCGAAATTGCAGTGTTCATTTCAACATATGTAGCGTGAGCAGAAACCAAAATAAACGATGTTGCACGTAGATTAAGATAAAAGTTGATGAATTTCGTTGATATTAAAAGTTAGCACGCTTCAGAACTGGACTTGCCGTTTCGTTATATATACCACTTTTCAAAAATATATTTTTTACATCTTTAAGCGTTTGCCCCAGGCTTGCCAAACGTTTTCGCCAGCACCTTACTGGATTTACAGAACCTGAGGTGAAAACCCTCTAGAGATAACCATTTTTTAGTATCAAATTAAATATCTCTTTATTTTGCCGGTTGTTGTAGTCTCCAATAGCGTGGGTGGGGTTACAAGAACTTTTTATCAGAACACTGAACAACAATGACACACTTTTCGTAGCTGCTGATCTCGTTTTGGAGTTCAGATTAGAGGCTTGTCTCAAATTAACATGTGGTTACTTTAACCAAACCTGGTCAGAGACCAACTTCATCATTTGACAGGGAAGCAGCAAATATTGTATACAGTAATGCGAAAAACACCGCCAATGCTCTACTAGATAAACGGCAAGTACTTTAGGGCGAATTTGTTAAAACAAAGCGCCAAATTAAACCTATATTTGGAAACACAAGCACCGTTTTGGCAATGGCATAAATTTTGCAAAACCATGGGCGTCCGCAGCGGAGGCAAAATGGGCAATTGCCGCCGTGAAAATTGGGACTAAGAACTTTTTAAGCGTTTTGCAAGAACATTTAATGTGTTTTTCATTTGCATTGAAACCTCAAAAGGATAAGCAAAATGTCGATGTTGCTCCCCTGGAAAAATTTCTGCGGACGCTTATTTGGAAAACGTTTGTTGTTTCAAACGCAGTGGTGACGCACCTGTAACTCCGGTACTCGTTCGTCTTTTTATCGAACGAAGTGAAACATCAATCGCCGAATCATTATATCTGTCTGTTCTCGGAAGAGTTAGGACAGTTGTGTCTTAGACTTGCTCAGTTTCGAAGTGGCCTGCAAAGTTATGTCTGACAATACCTACTGCAGCTTTGGACTTGAAAGAAGCACAGCTCTGGAAACATACTTAATTGAAATGGTGTGTTTTCTTCTCTACTAGATAAGCTTCTTCATCGTCTGAGCCAGTAGTTGAAATCTACTGCTTGACAGCACTAGATCTCAGAACAGGTGTTGAGCAATCATTCCAGTGTCTCGTCATCCAGAACCGTCAGGCCATCGATGGATTAGCCATTGAAGGTCAACGTGGCCAGCAGTTTATTCCTCTGTGCCACACGAGCCGCTAAAGGGGCCATTTCCCTAGATTAGCTTAGATCAGTGGTGCACAAACTTTTCGCTATTGCCGACGCATTACGTTTATTTTTATGAATTACGGCCGACAGCGAATTCAACATATTTTAATTTTTTTGCATTGCTTCTGTTCTGGTTCCACACACCGAGCCTAGCATGCTTCCACACGTCTGTTTGGCCGTCTTTCTATTACGTATCCTCATACACAGTGAACAAAGAAACTATATTAATGCACGGCCGCCATAACAAATATTTGTTATCAGATTGCATGTGCACATAGATTTTTATCGAAGGACGNATGGGGCCGCACGGCCGCAGGTTGTGCACCCTAGGCTTAGATGAAGTGACATGGTGGATTGGGAAAGAAAACACGAACACTTATAGAACTTATTATCATTTTCTATTTCTGCAAAAACAATCAACAGGAACAGTTGAATAAGCTTTCCTCACTCTCATTTTAGGGATTGACTTTTTGTAAACTCAGACGTTCGCTTTTTCCTGCAGTTGCCAGAATTTAGCATTTTTTTGTCACGACCGTTCTAACCTCTTTATCATGCGGTTCCTTCATAATTTTTCTTTTTTTGGGTTGACAAGTTGAGGCAAGGGGGTTGCTTGCGCACATAGACTGTAACGTCCTAGGCGGTATGCCGCTTCCATGGCACGAAAGGTTCTCCAATGCCGCATACCTCAGTTTCACTGCAAAATCAACGGATACCGGAATTTTAAACGCATGAAACCGCTGGTAAAGCATGAAACTGCACATGTTTAGTGAAGACAGCTTCTGAGTGTCTTTGCCGAAGCGTGCAACTGCAACGGTTGGGTGATCACGGTCGTGTTGCTGACCGTTCAAGTCGATTAAGAGGGACGCAGCACACTGATCCGTTTCCTCCTTTAACTCCTCTCATTTCCCTGTTCTCTCTGATCGGGTCTTTCATTAAATAAATTGACTGATATACATATTGCCTGGAGGTTTTCACGTAATCGATCGATGTTTTTCGTAAAACATGTGCATCTGAAAAGAACAACCTCCAACGACACTCCACTCAACAGCACCCATTAACCAATGATTCAAGTAAGGAGACATATCACTTATCTCCTTCAAGCGCCATGCATAGAAACAAGCAGTTCCCTCTGCGAGGACACCTATACAATGCTTTGTGGTAGTAATGGTCACAGCAGTGACGCACACAAGCGAATCATGGCGCAATTTATTTGCATGTCGCAATTTAATGCTTAGTGGTATTTCAGGTTGGTGAACAATCCAGTCAAAATCTTCATTCAATCACAGCTCTCGTTTGAAAACCTTAAAGTTCTATTTTGAGCACAACCATTCAAATTATCAATCATATTTCATAGCTTTTCCACTGTTGTGTTTATCCTGCAAAGAGTTATCATGTTTATTTCCGAAGGGGGAATTGCATTTTTTTCAAAAAAATTAGTCTCGCCCGTGTTGTATGACAAAGCTGTTGGCGCTGTTGTTAATTAACAGAACGTTGATGAAATAATTCCTGAACTTCGCAAGAAATTTTCTGTGCGAGTTACATATCAATAACTTATTTTTTTGTTGAATCGAAGACAATATGCGATTTAGTACCATCTTCAAGCAGTCGCTACTACTGGAAAAACGTTCGGTTTCTCAGCAAAGCAAACAAATTTTTTCTGTAAGGTTGGACAAGACCTTGTTACATTTTTCCGTAGCTTTTTCAAATAGCAACAGGTCAGTTTGTCCACAAAACAGCAAAGTAGTATTTTCCGGTCGTCTGATAAAAGTCTTTAGTCTACGAAGGTATTGCAAACAAATCGAATTACTGCGTAACTGCATCGCAGTCAGAACGCTTGGATATTAAATTCAGTTACAGAATAACTTCAAAGGCACCAGATACAAACGCTTGTGACGGATGCTTTCATGTTATGGCCATTTACTGTTATGCAAGAGAAAAGTTTTACTTTTCAAAGTTCAGCAAGACGCTCACCAAAGTGTCAGGCAACGTGGCATTAAACTTCCTGACCAGGCCCGTAACCAGCGTGGGACACCAGGAGGGGCGAAGAGTTTTCTGGTAGGGGACCAAATTTTTTGAACTATGTCCAACAGTTTTAAACGATGTCCAGCACATTTTTCTAGGGGGGCGAAAAATTTTCTAGGGGTGTTTCGCCCCCCTGCGTCTCCTTGGTTACGGGCCTGTTCCTGACATACTATAAATTTAACATTGGTTACAAAGTTTGAAGAAAAAATCTGCCTTAGTTGACTTCTCGTTCACAGTTTTCTCAGGAATAAAGGTTAAATTGACATACTTCTCCTTTCCAATCCGAAAAATACCACAACTGCAACTCATAAATACGTCTGGAAAATCAAGGCTGACCTAAGTGCATTGGTCATTTGAAAACAAGAACGACAAAAGTTCTTGTTGCTGTAGACAGCAAACACCTTACAGCTTATTTATTCGAAGATCTCGAGAAAATTGTGAATTAAACATACAGTGACTAAACACATTTGAAGTCGTATGGAGGTCTGAAAAAGGATGGAGGACGAACCTGCACCTTGGTTGAGAACTCCCAAAAATCACACCAAGGGTTTCAAAAGATGATTGCGCGTGATGTTTAGAAGCAAATGTTGAATGGTTGCAGCTGAGGTGCTCTCAGTTAGGTCGATGGAAGGAAATTAACCTCCTTTGCTTGTAACCGGGCACGTACCCGAAGAAGTCGAGAAATATAGAAGTCGAGAAATACACCATGGGAGCAAAGAGGACATTTTTATACACATATCTGATAGAGAACTAAGTAAACTGTGTATGCAATTATGGTTTCGGGCAACGACACACTTGTCAGGTACTATCGTCTCATTACTATTCTTGCAAGACGTAGTGACCAGAAATTTGGAATATCTTTTAGGTGGTGTTATACAAAAGGCTGTGGAGAAAGGATCCAAAAACATTTATAAAATATTTCGGTTGACTGTCTTTTAGCTAGGTAAAGCATTGCCTACGACTGACCAAGTAATATCTCATGTGACTGGAACCGCGAACTGATGAGCTAAATCTCGGATATCCATTTTGAATTGCAATGACTTTACGACTACTTTTTGCATTGTCATCTTTTAAGATCCCACCTTAACGGCGACAAACACGAGTGCTCGTTCACGGGAAAAAGCTGCATTTTTCGATTTGCAAAAGCAGTAGCAGTGTTAAAATCATGGACTGAGAAGTAGGAGTTTAATGTCGTGCTACGGAAGGTTTTGATACTTTTCTGTAGCGCTTTTAAGTGTTTGTTGAAGAAGACGAACTGCTTTAGTCTTCAGGGACATATACTAGAGACGTCAAGGAAACGAAAAAATAACGGGGTCATGTGAGAAATTAGCACAGTGCAACATAAAACTCTCAACGCACGTACAAATCGCTTTATCTTGATCAGACAAAACATGGTGGTTCTCGTACTAGCTTACTGACGAAAACTAAGCGATAAATGCAGCTGGGAAAACTTTTGTTTTTCTAAAGGACATTAGTGGCTGGATCAAGCCTAACAAAC
>JGI24158J21664_10009387_pt1 | contig 13054 bp, 7 predicted proteins | sample Ectturendosymbi3_FD_21664 | JGI IMG/M metagenome (IMG submission 21664) | reverse complement strand
CGCCATCCCCGCTACATACCTTCTGATTGACTGCTGTGCGACGAGACATTCGCGCAGCCTTGTATTTTTGCAGTTGTGAACTGCGCTGACGTAGCACTAAGTGCATTCTACTCCGCTGTTTGAAATAAGCCCGTAGGGGGGAAATATGCGTGTTTAATGAGGCAAGATTTTTGTTTTTATTATATGTTTTAATAAAAAATTTTCTGGGAACAACAAAATCTTGGAGGGCACAAAAAATTTGGGGAGCATTGCCTTCCAATTCCCTCCCCGTGTTTACGGGCCTGGTTTTAACGCATTGCCGAATATTTTTACAGTTATGAACTACTCTGTCTTAGGAGACTGCTGATAATCTATGTTCATAGTGACACATTGCAGCCTACAACAACGAGTAAAGTGAGTGCGCGTAGATATGCACAGGGACGGCCAGAGGATGGAGGCATGGCGGGGGAATTGCCCCTCTAACCTTGCAAAAGGGCGCAACGGGGACGCAGGTGCCTTTTCATAACAGTATCATTAGTAATTTAATGGTTTATCAAGATCGACCTGAAACAAATTTATTGCAGCTATTTGGGCACCCAGAAAATTCAGAATGATTTTCTATAATTTTGTTATTATTTTTGAGGTCAACATTGTTGATAACAGAAACAAACATAATTTGTAACTTCTTTTTTTGTTTTTGGAGTTTCCATTGCCCTCAACTCTATTACTGCTCCCCTGCCCTACCGCTGTTCCGGCGTCCCTGAATATGCATGTTGCGTCAAAAAAACTTCGCCAAAACAGTGGTTTGCAACCGTGAATGTGAAGTCATATTGTGACGCCACAAACAGCGTAAATCCAGTAACAAGACCACCATGCGCCACTGCTCAATACTAGAATTTAGAAGGGGGGCATCCAATCAAGCAGTCGCCCCGGGCATCACCAGACCTCTGCACGCCACTGGTGGGCAACCTTTCTGGGAACATTGTGAGCCTTTAATTCAGTTTTAATTCTTTTGAATCTTGAAGACTTTACTCCTGAGCAGTTGCTGTAGTAACCATCAAGCTAAGAAATAAGGATCCACAGGGTTGGATAAACTAAGAACCACTACTCTACCGCAGGGTCGCCAAACTACCGCCCGCGGGCCAAATCCGGCCAACGAAGCCATTTCATCTGGCTCGCGAAGACATTTTTTCAAAAATGAAAAAATAATTTGTTTACAAACCTTTTTTGATTTGTCAGAATGCAACATATCCCGAAACAAACACATTACTTAGGGGTATCCGGCCCTCGAACTGTTGTGTGATAGTTTATGTAGCCCTCTGACAAAAGAGTTTAGAGACCCTGCTCTAAGGCATCAGACCCAAACGCTCTTTTGTCTTTTCTTGGTGTTACCCTTTTCTTTGTCTCTTTTGGACAAGAGTTCTGTGGTTGCCAGTTGACAAAGTGACTTCTGCTTACTATTCAAGCTCATTAAGATCTTCTCTGATTTGCTTAGCAAGGGAGAAGTACAAGCTTGCGCAAGTACTCAATAGCAATCTTATTTCTGAATGACTTTGTTAAAGAAAATTCAAATGGAAAAATCGCATGTAAAAATATCAAAGGAGCTTCACGTAATAGAAACGCTAACAAAACTGCAGTATTGTTCAGAAGGAGCAACTATGGTTTTATTGTAGGATAATGCTGCTAGCCCTACAGAACGTGCAGGGTGTGGTACACATAGCTCTTATCCAGGCCCGTAACCAGCTTGGTATACCAGGTAGGGCGAAGAGTTTTCTGGGAGGGGCCCAAATTTTTCAAAATATGTCCAATAGTTTTAAATTATGTCCTACACATTTTTCCAGAAAAAAATGTAGGGGGACCCCTGGGCCCCCTGGTTACGAGCCTGCTTTTATCTGCAGTGCAACTTTTAAGCTTTGATCAGGTGCAGTTTAAAGACGAACAGTAACAAGTTCTTTCGTCTGATTCACACGCAACAATCGATACGATTCAGCAAATACAGGACGCAGCCAACGTGCATTGAGTATATTGACACAATAGTCGGCATGCGGCTTGGCCAACGGTCATATTGAGATTCATGGAAACTCGTTGGAAGACACTGGCGTTATCAACACGGAATCTGAATAGGTGAAAAAAACTGAATTTCACGAATAATTAAGGCATAAAATTTTGACGAATGTAATTGTCGAATTGATCATCTACCGGCAATTGACTCCATGCGTACCGCAGTTTCCTGGAGGCCTCCTTGGATCTTGAGGTCCTAGGCTTAAGCCTAAGCCTATATAGCTACAGGTAAATCCGGCCCTGTGCACAACGCCGTTGTTTTCCTCGCTCGACGTCTTGTGTCTGCTAAAACGGAATGCTGGAACGACATGTGTCTGTTTCGTAAATTCTCAACAGTTCTGACGAACAATCTGTTTTACTGTTCGTCTGCACAGCGTGCAATAAAGCCGCCGCACGATCTAATTGCCGATTTAGTGACGTGTTCGGCCTTATGCCTACAACCCAAAATTGGCGATTCAAAACAGAGAGTTTTCTGATAAGACCGAATTCTGAGCTGTGGAAGCCACATCATTTGGTAAGTACATTTTATTACCATTGTTGCTGAATACTTAGCGTACAGTTAAGCTGTTGTCTTCGAGCTCGTGTTTACTTAACTGATAATAGTCGCAACTACGTGCCTTCCCATTGTTAATTGGCGCTCTTTCCTAACCATTAATCGTTCTCACAAGCTCGCGGTTAACTGATAGTGAGGTCTTCTTGCCCAGTTTATCTGCGCCTGGTAGAGTCGCTTGGTTTGTTTCTGTTGTACTTTCAGAAACCGTATCCAAAGATCAATCTTTCAGAAACCGTATCCAACGATCAATGCGAACTGTGGCATCGTTTTACCCAAACTGTGCAATTTCACAAACCATGAGAAGTCACGGAAGATCAGGAAGATCAGTTAATTTTGAAGAAATTTTTTTTGATATTCTTGTAATTTAGATATTTTTTGTGACAAAAGAATGCCAATACCGCAAATAAAGTTTGGCTTTTTTTCTGGCCTTTAAACAGTCGGCTTAGCCTTTCCTGGCCTGTTTTTAGCATTGTTTGGCTTTTTATAGAAATTTTCATCTGGCAACCCTGCTCACCACAGCTCGTATTATTCAAGGCTGGCAGTGGCACCACAACATGCGCACAGCTTTAAGTCTGAACCATAAATGCAGAGGGAGAGCAGAGACAGCCTACTTGCGAAGAGTGGAAGCAGTTAAACGAGGTCTTGTTCATCACTGGTCAAAAAGTTGTGTGGCATAGGGTTCATTGTTGCAACAGAGCAGCAATTTAGGGCTGCTTAGCTTTGTGCGCGATTTTTTGCTGCGATGTTTCTCACGTGAACAGCTTAATCATTAACACGCAATAGCTTGGTGTTGCATCGCACAAGTAATGTTAAATTGTTTTTGTGTAGTGTGTAACCATGAAGCGGGCAAGGATAGTTGAGCCAAGCAAGCCATTGGTGCTCGATGTCGTTGAAGTCCCGAAGCCACCAGCAGAAGGACTAGTAATAAAAGTAATTGTGTATATTTCTTAGAAACAAGATATGAACTTGAGGTGAAACCAAGATTTCAATCGTGAATGCGCTCATCAAGCACTAAAACGTCTTGTACAAATATCGTAGTGCTCCATGAATTTGAAAAAGCATGAACGGTTAGACGAGGTCCAGTAGGCTTTAAACCAAAATGCTTTGTTAGTTTTTTACATACAGCGATATCTGCAGGTTTTTAAGGTTAGCCTTGCTGACCGCAAAGATATTTTAGAGACTGCAACCATTTTATCTGAATACTGAGATGGTCGTAAAGTAAGGTTGTAGTGTATTTTGATGGTTGCTGTGAATCGAGTTTCTACTATATTTTGAGAGACCACTGGAAAATTTGAGAGACCGTTTCGGCCTCTCAAAAAATTTGTTGAAAATGAATGATTATCTCACAAATTATTATGACGATGCGCGTAAGATTCCACTTAAGTGATCAGCGTCGTTATTACTACAAACCAAAATAACTTGATTGACTCTGTTTTTGTCTTCTGACGAAAAACAGCTTTCGTTGATAAGCACCAAATAATTGTTTGATGCAAACATAACTCGTGTTTCGGCTTGTTCTTCTATACAGAGAATACTCAGTTGAAGCTAATAAGTGTGCGTGGCCGTATTTGAATGCGCACGTGTGTATGTTCGTTTTTGCTTTTTGTTTGGACAACTGCGTTTTCTCGAAAAAGTGATTTTAGCCTTTTTGCCACAGACTGCATTCACCGGAGTATGTCACTCTGATTTGCATCAGTGGGAAGATGTGCTTGATTTTGGAGATGAAAAAATACCTGTTTCGGCGTACCCTTCTTTTTATCTTCCTAATGTTCCTGGCCACGAGGTATCTGGCTACGTTCACTCACTAGGTGCAAATCATAAACGAGGTAAAATATAATTTATATTATTTAACTGATTATACAGCACCCAAAGCATGGGTGTGTGCTGTTACCTTCATAGCCTGCATGAATTGGATAGACAGTAACAGTCAAGTCGGCGATGGTGCCGCTGTTGAAAGCTGCAGGGACCAACCCGTTGGGTTTTTAGCCCTGCCTGCATTCTCTGAATAGGGTGTCCAACACGCACAAAAAGCCATGGTAGGGTAACCAACACGCACATTTTTGGTTGTATACGACCAGGCGAGGATGAAAATTACCACCAAAAAGACGGAAGTATTATACTTCTCCAGAAACCTAAGCCTGTACATGCTGCAAGTAACCGTCGATGCACTGCAGCCGGTGAAGACGTTCAAGTAACTTGAGATAGTATTCACGAGTGACAGAAGGCGAAACAGGGAGATTGATACAGGAATTGGTAAAGCAAACGCAGTTCTGCGTGAGCTTTATCGCTCTGTGGTCACAAAACTGGAACTTTCAAACACCGCAAAGCTGTCAGATTTTAAATTGGTCTGTGTTCCAATCCTTAACTGTGGTCATGCATTAATCTTGAGACTTGGATAATGACTGAAAGAGTGCTATCTGAAGTACAAGCGGCAGAGATGTGTTTTTGCGAAGAGTTCTTGGAATTGCGACGATGTGCGCAGCTGTAAAATTCGTACAGGCCTGAATCTCGAGCCACTTCTCCGTTTACAAAGATCTTAGCTACGATGGGTCGGCCGTATGACCAGAATGTTCCAGAAAAAATTGATGAGACAAGTCGTGCAGGCTGCATGTACTCACGCGGAAGCGGCGCAGAAATCGACCAAGCACCAGGTTGCGTGGCTACATCTCGGACCTTGCTTGTGGTCCTGTTTTCGTGTAAAATCAGCAGAACTATAGCTGATATTGCTGTTGACCATGAGGTATTTTGTGTCCTCGTAAGACAGCTAACCATGCGACCATACCCAGTAGATAATCGAGTATGAAAATAAATGAATGAATGAATGAATGTCCAAACAATTTCAAAATGCTAAACGTCCGGAATGAGGCCACCACTTGGTCTTATTACACAAAAACCGCTTTAGTGAAATTTATAAACAGAAAAGCACTCTTATGCAAAAGTACATAATGCAAACTCCAACACCATCTGCTGTCTGTGTCAAATGCCCCGCGTTTTCTCTTCACATGGTGAGGATTTCTGCTTGCAGGGTTTTGCTACAAACGTTAGGTAAAGCTGTAAAACGTGATTCAAACAGAGCTCTACTTTAAATAGATAGCCTACCATTCTGCTATTTGGCAGTGTTGGCGTCAATTCAACTGGCATTTTGATTGATAGCAAACGAATGAATGCAACCATATGCAAATTTAATAAGGGTTTTGTTTTTGTTTTGTGCTGCTGTAGCTCTTCCCAGCAGTTTTGTGAGGAATTCTAAACAACCAGCTTTTTCTGATGGCAGACATGAAAACAAATTGTTCTATGGCTGGCCCGATTTGGAACAGAGTAAGACATTGAAAGTCCTGCGAAGACATAAGAAAAAATAACGCTTTCAAGCTTTATTCGTTCTCGCTGACAATGAAAAATGTTGTCTTTTGAAACCTTCAATTTAATTTCATTTAAGTCAGGGGTGCAAAAATGTGGTCACGAACTCGCGCCGCGCAACCAAACCTTGAAGGGGGAGAACGGTATTTGCAACGACGTAGCAGTGCCTAGTTTATAATTTCAACTGCAACATTATGGCAAAGCTTATATGTGTGCGCTACTAAAGTTTCTGCACGCTACTAAATTCACAGAAATATTTGTACCCCTGATTTAAACCTAGTTTTGCATATTTGTTTATTACGGCTCGATTTGGTTAGGCCTATGCTTTTTCGTAACGGCTGTTCTATCGTATGTGTCTCTTCAGCTACGACTACTCTGTTGAGGAATGTATATGCAACTTGTCTAATTAAACTTTGCGTAAAGCGGCTTATATCACATTGCAACAAAGTAGTAGAGATGCTTCAACACAACGCAAAGTACGAATCTTGATTATTCCAAAACTCTCAAGAACTGGTAGATTTTTATTTACTTAACGACAATTTTGCCACAGGCGTTAGCCTGATTATTGCAATCTTGTTATGTCACGAGGAGCTGATATAAACCAAAATACAAAAATAGAACAGAAAAGTACGAATCTCACATAAAGGATGCACAAGGTTACGCACGAACTGCAGCAAAATTGAAAATGTGTTTGGGTTTCAACAGGCGACTTGAAAGTTGGTGATCGCGTTGTGATATACGCCTGGGGTGGTTGTGGAAAGTGTGGCTACTGCAATCACAATGAAGATAACAAATGCTCAGCGTGTTCAAGAACACTTGGCTTCAGTTTGCCGGGAGGGTAAGTGCTGCAGATGTAAATGTTTGTATTGTGAGCTTGTATTAATCTGACGAAAGCTAAGTAAAGGATCTAGATTGTTGCTTATAAATTAGTTTCTTTGTTATTGAGAACAGTTAGTTTACACTTGATGTATTACATTAAGAGAACCATACATTTTAGACATAGCGTAGCACAGAGTTGGAGAGACTTTTCCTAATCGGAGGCTGCATTTCGGTTAAATGGGTGTCACAGTTAGGCCTCAGCCTAAAAATTACGCATAAACAAAATAATGCAAAGCTTGTTTATAACATTTAATGCACTGGCATTTCCAGGAAGTTTGGGCTCCGGCTGTTTCGCTGGGTCGGACGATCCTGCACTGGTCCCAAATATTCACTGTAACGAAAAATGGTAAAAACTAGCAACCAAACCAAGTGCATTTGTAAGTAGCAATGATTGGATTGTTAGAAGACCGAACCAACTCCTCGAAAAGACTGCACTTACCCGGTTACCCAACCTTTGACACTGCACGATTACTGGTGCTGTGTCGGTTTATTTTTCTACGCAGAGATACAGTGCAGGGCAATATTACAATGGCATAACGTAACACTGTACACATTGTTTCAGTTCAACAGCAGAGTTTTTGGAGATAAGATGTTTCTAATGCCGCACCAACGAGGTTGGAACCAGTTTTATCACCTGCGTATCAGTTAATCAGTAACTTTTATTCTTGCAAAAACCTAGGAGCAGCAAAACAATTCCGCAACTGCGCAGGTGATAAAATTGCTGGCAACGCAATTCCACAACTTCTCAGTACTCCAATTTGTCACAGTGGTTACAGCGGTGTCTGCTGTCTCTATACAAATGTTTTGTTCATTTTATTAAAAAATTGACTGAAATACCTCTCGTTTCCGTTTACAGATACGCTACCTACGTTGAAGTTCCTGATGCTAAATTTGCAGTAAAGGTCCCTGATTCAATTCCACTAGAAGTGGCGTGCATGTTACCCTGTTCTGGTGTGACTGCGTATCATGCTGTATCAGTCATTAAACCTGTGGTGGACAACGTAACACAAAATGAAGGTAACCACAAAGCATTTGTTACATTGGTATACGAAAACCAGGCTCGCAACCAGAGGTGGACAACCGGGTAGCTGCCACCACCCGAAATTTTGAAAAACATATTTGGTTCTTAGATTATTCCAACAAGTTGCAATCTTTTTTCCCTCCTCGAAAATCTTAGCTGGTTGCGGCCGTGATGAAAACTGATTTGTTTCTTTATTTAATCATTTTTCGTTTGCATTCGTCTGTTCGCGCCAGGCTGCCATGTCGCACGGAGAAACATCGTTTCTCAACGTTAAGTCGGGTGGAGTTATCAACTCGAGTCACGCTATCTGTGCTTTCAAAAGTTGACATAGTTACTGCAGTGGAGTTTTATTTAGATATTGTGCGAGTTATTAGATATGCCTACAATGTATCAAACACTGTTCCTCGGGAGTAAAAACGTTTAAAGAAGCCCACTCCAAGGTTCTACCGAAAAACTACGCAATGCCAGCAGTGGCGTACCCTTAGCCATTGTCATAGAGGTCGATTGCAATAGCTGCTGTTTATCCGCCTGGCTATTTTACTACTGACACATTTTACTTTTGATGACGTCTGCTTGAGTATGAAAAACGGTGTGATGCGTCTTCATTTTTTACGCTGACCGCATCAGAAAACTGGTGGTTGTTCAGCAACTTCGGGGGGCAAAGAGAGTCAAGTGTAAATCGACATTCGTTACAAAAAGTGGTGCTTCGTTTGCATTGCTGGTATTCCAACTTGGCGCTTTCTTTACCAACTACCCTACCATCAAAAAAATTCAGAATCTCCTACCAGAGTTGTAAGTCGGACCGGGTTTTTTGGGTTCGGGCTTAAGTTGGTCAAAATGTTTCGGGCCGATTTCGGGCCTGCATGCACAAGTTTTTATAGCATTCGAAGCAACTGTTTTTCTCTTTCTTGAGGTACATTTGATCTGCTCACTGCGGTGACTTCTGTGAATGAAGTGATTGTGATTTTTCTTCAGCTAATTCTATTTGCAAACACAGCTGCGTTCTTTTGTTCTCTGCTCGGATTAGTGTCCCACTCGTTTTCAGAAGGCGACAGCGGTGAGGAAATTAGCATGCCATGGCATTGCGGAGAAAAGATCAATCACTTAACGCGATTCTTCGCTTGCATTAAGAAACGATGGCCAACAATCCGGATTTTCATGCCTATAGCACTATCCTAAATAGTTCCTTTTATGCTCATAGCGGCATCGTGGATAGTTTCGTGATAGTTTGTTTTTATGTCGAGAAACATTACATTCCGCGGTATTAGCATTGGCTAACAAGCTGAGTTTGTACTTGTTTAAGTTGATGTTTTGGTCAAGGTGATTGCCAATTTGGGTGTGATAAAATCGTGTACCTGCAGCTACACCCGCACACTACGTTTTTTGATACCCCTCAGTTGCGCACATCTTGACTCACTCGCTAAATTTGGCTTTTGGGCTAAATCGGGTTTCGCAACTAAATGTCGGGCTCGGGCCGGGTTCGGGCTTGTTATTTCGGGCTCGGACCGAGTTTGGTCAAAATGAGGCCCACTTACAACTCTGTCCCCTGCTGCTTTGACTGTAGTACTAAACGAAGATGCCCTGGCCATGAGCTTTTGTACTGGACGTACGCTACATGAATGCTAAATGCTTGACAAGTGAGTATAGTCTTGCAGGAGATGCATTAAGATCAAAATGTCACTGTTTTTGACACTCCACAAACTTTGTTTGTCGGTAGTATGGACCAACCTGTTGGACAGTCAATGCAAGCATGCTAAATGCAGCTTCCGTTGGAATTGTTTAAAATCTTTTGCTCTTGTTACGTGATTGTACCAATGTATTTACTATACCTCAAAAGTGCTCTGCCCGGTGCTATGCTGAAGACCTGTAATAACGTGCAACAAATGAAAACTTATTTTGATTTGATTTAGATCAAGCGAGTGTTTTAATCGTCGGTGCTGGCGGACTTGGACTGTGGTGCCTTCAAATAGCAAAAGCTGTTCTTCCTTCCAAAACCAAAATTGTTGTCGCCGACATAGCAGTAAGATTGCTTCATCTGCCGTTCGCTTTTCTCATTGCGTAAGATTTTGGCAATGGAGGTGTCTACCTATTTTCTAAAATAATATATTTTGGCAGTTTTCTTTCTGAATTTAGTTTTCCTGGATGGTATTGATCTCAGCCCATGATGTGTGAGGCATATGCTAAACAAGCCTTGATTGACAAGAATGTAATTGCAAATTTTAGTGGACTTACTTCCGCTCTGTCCAGGAAATAATCATTTACAAAGAGAAAAGTTTTTCAAATTACCAATACGACCACAAGCACATGCACTAATACGCAGGAAATAAACTCTAGCAAAAAATTGTGGAGGAAGTGCAATGAAAACAGGCTGGAATGCAAGAAAAATCATTTTCTGTAGCTCCTACGAAGGAGTAACCGGGCAATTCTCCCCTGAAATTTTTAAAAACATGTTCAGTTGTTAGTTCAGTTGAATAAATCAGCTGGATGCGGCCTTGCTTGCTAAGTAAATGATGTCATAATTTGTGGTTTCGTTGAAAACCATGGCTATCCGATCCTTTTTTCTTTACAAATCATCGCAATGCTTACGAAAAGAAATGCCCTGCGTTGAAAATTTGCAGATAGCCTTCTGTGCAAATTGTCGTAATACTATTATACCTGGCTATTGCTGCCAATGAAGCGTTTATTGTGATTATTACCGTAACATGGGGCATTTTCTTTGTAGTGTAAAAAGGATAAAGCATTTTGTGAACGTCCATTTGCATTGCATCATCAGCAATGTTCCCTCCATAGGGCACAAATACTCAGGACCACCAGAACTGTTGCGCAGTGAAATCTCATTCTCGCGCACTTGCAACATTCCAAAGCAATAGAAAAGCACACAAACAATTAAGAAGCTATTTGAATGAAATGTGTATTTTGATAAGATTGTATATTTATTATATAATTCACAACGTCTGTAATTCATTGAAAACTCTTTCTCAGTCCTATCTCAGTCCTAAAATAATCATGCTCACTAAAACAGATATTTACTCAGTGCAAAATTATTTTAAAGGGAACACTGATCGTCAGAAATTTGAAAATGATAAACAAAAGGTTGACCTTGCCCCTCCTGGAAAAACTTCTGCGGACGCCCGTGAATGATGGTGATTTCTCGCTTTCGTTTATTCGTAACTTTCGTGCTTTCACTCATCACGAATTGTTTGTTTCTTTCCGTTCTCTTAATTTCGGTTTCAAAATAAACAGAATCAACCCGCTTCTTGTTATTATTTCATCAAAATTACCAGCAATTGCAAATGTTATACACAAATTGCTACTATGGATGTTGCAGACTATTTCACTTGCTGTAACATGCAAGTCAAACAGCACTACTGCATTATGCTGGCTACTGCCACCGGTAATTGTGCTGCAACAAACGTAACCCACAATGAGTATAAGCATTATGTCGTCACATGAACTGTTTATCTCGAGTCCTCGATGTACCTGCGCCGACGCCAGTGACTACGTCATATGGTTGTTATGTGCCACATTGCTTGTTGATTCCGTAGCGGTGCAGTAGTTGGACCAGGTTTATCACCCAAGCTTCTTCTAAACCAAGCTTAGACTTGTTTCCTCTTAAATGTACGTATGCCAAAGTGATTAATTTACGCAATATGATCCTGTGAAGCATCGTGACGCGACAGTTTATCGAACGACAGTTTATCAAGCGACAGTTTGTTGAATTTTTTTAAACTAAATACTAACATTTTAAATGGACACATGCAATGCGTTCATCGAGTTTTTTTTACCCATCAAAAGCGTTTTAAATGCACCCATGCAAAGAGTTTATCGAATTTTATTAAACCCAATAACAGCGTTTTAAATGCACACACACAATTATTTTATCGATATTTATCAAACCCAATATCACCAGCTGTTAAATGACCTATACAATGAGTTCAACAAATTTTACTGAACCCAATACACGCGTTTTAAAATGCACACATACATTAAGTTTATTGAATTTTCTTGAACTCAATACAAGCGTTTTAAATGCACACATACAATGAGTTTACTTAAATTTATTAAACCAGGCGTGTAGCCAGGGGCGAAATTGCCCCCCCAGTTGAAAAATATGCGCCAAAATTTTTCTGGTTACTGAAGCTTTTGATATATAAATCAAAGAAATACTTCAGTGTAAATCAACGTAACTGTTAAGAAACCTATCCTACTTCAGTTTTAGTCGAACCTGATCAAACCAGTATGGTTTACTAACTGGTCAAACGTTGTGTACAGTGTAAACGCTGGAGTACTCACATCATGACTGAAGTTTACCTAAGGTTTTCCCCCTGTGGAAGTTGATGATATTGAAATACAAAAGCGCTTGCAATCACTAACCGAAACCGAAACGAGGTGTAACGTTTTCGCAGCTGTTTCTGACGTACCAACTGGAAAGAACCAGCTTTCTACGTGAACGTTAACTAATTTTTAATTTAAGTAGAAGAACCGCTTGCCCAAATCGGGCAGAGGTTACCTGAGCAGGGTTAACACGTGGAACCGGCAACTACAGAAGAGGAGACTACCACTGTTACGTAGGGAAACTGTCATATCACAGAGCCAGTTAGTGGGTCACATTGCCTTAACGAGCAAATTCGTGCATTATTGTTCTAAAAAAAAGCCAGAAAAAACAGATTTCGTCTGTTTTTATTTTTGATATTTGAAGTCAAGCCGAACATCTCAAAAAACTCGGCAAAAGCGAGATTTCGTCCGGCTTTTTTGGTCTTTAAAAAAAAGCCAAACACATTAACAAAGCCAGATTTTCAATATCTGGCTTCAAAAAAAAACAAATTGGCAACCCTGGCTCAGAGTGTCCTGACTCCTATTAGTTCCCAGTAGATACTAAAAGGAAACAACAGACTTTGCACTTGGAACAAATTGAATTAAAGCGTGGCGATTGCAGCTGGAGACTCCCCGCCGTGATACTTTCTGTACACATGCAGCCCAAACTAGAAGGTACATATACAGTACAATAATTGTAAAGCCACAGCAGTGACCCAAACCAAGCGAATCAATCGAAATTTATTGCAATAAATTGCGATCGATAATAAATTGCGATCGATTCGCTTAGTGTGGGTCACTGCTGTGGCTTTACAATTATTGCTGAATGATAAGTACAAGCTTGAATCATTGCAAGAAGATGGGAGCAGAACCAGGCAGGAGATTCCTCA
>JGI24158J21664_10009386_pt1 | contig 13055 bp, 7 predicted proteins | sample Ectturendosymbi3_FD_21664 | JGI IMG/M metagenome (IMG submission 21664) | reverse complement strand
CGCGCAGTCGTGCTTTTAATTTACATATTTTATTGAAGCTTTCTGCAGCTGCCGATCATACTGATGGTCTTCATTCTCGATTGGATCACTGTATGTATTGCAGATGTATATATAAGTTAAAACAACTTCTTAATAAAGCCGTTAAACAAGTACAGTTGGTAATAAGTCACTTCAGTTTGGCCCTCCCATATTTTACCATTTTTCAAATCTAGAATCGTCTCTGCACCTGCGTGTGTGTAAAAATTATGATATGGGATACAAAGCACAAGCAATAGTCATTCTGCAAGCAGCCAGCTGAGTGGTGAATTTATGCTACTCCATTCAATTCATAAACTCGCAAATTTGGCTTTGAAAGAGACAGTGCCTCCCCAACCACGAACCTCATTGCACGTCACTGGTCACAGCAATGGTGGAAACCACGTTTTAAATAAACAAAAGCATTGCAGGCAGGGGCGCATGCAGTTTTCGATCTAGACCAGCTATGTCCAACCCAAATGGCTTACTGAGCCAAAAAGTATGTCACTATCTTGACCAGGACCGCATATTCAATGGCTTACTTTGATCTTAGCAAACTAAAGAGCTTAAACTAAAATACTGAAATTGTTCGAATCCTAACTGCAGTGGTAACAGACGTGATAAAGTGACACTGAAGACGACCTGCATCAAAACTGTCAGGTTCAAGATTATCAAACAAGAACAGATTGTCAGTGTGTAGGATACTTTTACTACAGCGAAAACCTAAACTGGGCCGCATGCGGCCCGCGGGTTGGACATAGCTGATCTAGACCTACTGCTTTAGGGAGGTGAGCAGTGGCGTACGCAGAAAATTTTCATGGGGGGGTCATTCAGTGACATATGCTGGCGATTTGTATTTGGTGTGCGCTGTTTGTGACGTCACAATTTGACGTCATATTCATGTTTTCAAGCGAAGTTTGTTGACATAATAGGCATATTCTGCTACACGCACTCCCCTAATTTTTGTAAAAAATCAAGCCCTATACACTTCCCTTTAAAGTTTTGTAAAATATCAAGCTCAAGTGGGGAGGGGTTAACCCCACCCCCTTGCAGGTGAGTGTTTCAGATCCCCAGGACGAGGGCTTGAACATTAAAAAGACAACAATGTTTCGTTGCGTGCTTAATTGTTCTGAAATCTATCAACTTCATTTTGTGGAGCTTTCCATATTTACGGACATTTCCAGCTAGCTTGCCAACTAAAAGAAGATTTCTTGCATCCTGTTTTATTGTTCTTCTTTATGAATCATAAAATTGTACTTTGCTGAAACAAATAACCCAAAGCCTCATAATGCAAATACAGCAAAGTCAAGTGACCTCGCGAAATATCAACACCGGTCAGTACTTTCCGCTTCGATAACTTAACAGTTCAAAATCAAATTGGTGCCAGAATGAAAAGGGCCTGGAATGATTGATTGTGCTGGAATGATTTTTCTATACACTCTTAGTGCAAGCACATAGGCGTGCTGGTGAAAAATTGAAAATCTATTTTTTAAGATCATCAGGAACTGACAGTCTTGGAGTTGGTTTTTAATTTAATCATCTTTTGTTGACCGATATCATGAAGATTACTGAACAAATGGCTGATAAACCGACATTGCAGATGCAGTTTCTTCATAAGCTGGAATCCTTACTGAAAATACAGCCATTGATGGACTCCATCTAATTTTCTCGAAAAACAACAGATATGATTTCGCCTTTACCACCAGCTTCTTTTGAAAGCTGAAAACGATGGATTTTCCAATTGGATCGAACGCATGAAAATGTTGCCATCGATATGTCAATCATTCTCAAGAACTACTTGGTTGCTTTTTCTAACGTGGCTCTAGCTCCAACACTTCCGGAAACCCTACACTGCTTTTCGCGATGAACGATGGATTTTACGCTGTTCAAGTGGCATTTAAGCTGTCTTCAAGAGGTATATTTTGAAAGTTGTCGAAACGAAGTTGCTATTTACGTACGTTTCGTTTTTATTCAAATAACTATTTCTTCCTACTACATTTTTACGTGACGTATCGCTTAACCTGTTTTGACCACTGTCATGTGATGAGAGAATTCAGACCGTAATTCTCCTGGCTTGAGAAAAAAATTTTTCTGCGTTTTCTTGAGACCGATAATATGTGTTTTTGATAGTGAGTAGCAATGCGTACGACGGTCGCTTTCCGTCATATTTATGTCTGTATTTGAATTTCTGATCAATAGACTTAGTCGGTTAATAAAAGTAGATAACTATCACGTGGAAGCAAAACTTCATAATGTTTCAGAAAGTTTTTTTAAATTCGTAAATCCCGTTACGAATAGGAGTTACCGTTTTCAAATGCAGTCGCTGGTTGGAAGCAGCTAGTCGAAGCTTTCTAATCTTTGTCAAAGATTATAAAATTCGCATAAGTAGCTTCGTAACTACAGTGATGGCGACAGGGGTGGAGGAACCAAGGAGGCCGCATGGGCCTATGCCCCCACTTTCAAATTTTGCTTAAATAAATTTAAGCAACACAATCATTATTGGGTCTATTGTTAAAGTAAATCGTTTAAATGAAAAAAATTTTCCCTAGTTTTTTTGACGTGCACTTGTACCCCCCACTTTGAAAAAGGTTCCTCCACCCCTGGATGGCGATCATTTATTTAGTAAGTTGCGACGGGATTTGCTGAAAGGACATGACGGAAGTTCTCAAAACATTTGTCGTTTCCCGAATTGATCGGTTCAAATTGCTAGGTGTTGATTTTGTCCTATAGTTATAAATCAAGCATATGCATTGTTTTTAAGCTACCACTTATTCCGCAAATAGAAGTTTAACATTATTACAGGTAGTGACATTGTCTATCTACAGCAGGGATTCTCAACCTCATGCGGGCCAATCAATAAGCAGAGGGTCTGTGTCCCACCAACTGTACAACTTCTCCAATGCGACAACTGATGCGCATGCACAGAGCTTATGTGGAAACATTTAATAACACAACGTGCGCTGAAGTCATTGCGAAGGTTGAGTCTATTCGTTGTTAGAAGCAGGCTCAATACATGACAATGTACAAATCAAGTCATCTTCCACATTAAGCCTGCTTTTAGATTTCGTTTTCATGGCAACAAGAGCCGCCTTTCAGGCCCGTCGCCAGGATTTAGCAGCAGGGCGGCCAAAAAACAGACGGAGGGGCCACATTTTTAAAATACAGTATTGGATGTATGCAGCAACCGGGGGACCAAACGTGAAATGGGGGAACACTGATTTCAAATGGGGGGCCGGGCACCACTGGCCCCCCGCTGGCGACGACCCTGCCGCCTTTCCACCTCAGAACACTTTCAGTAACTGCATATTATGCGCAACGTGGTAGGCAGTGTTCCCTCTAAGGGACCAGACAATTTGCGCAGTGCTATCTCATTCTCGCGCAATTCCAGCATTTCAAATTCAATACGGTGTTTATATATACAGTACATCGCATAGCCTTTTAACGCTGGGAACGCTTCACTGGTTGCGCAATTGCATGCGCAACAAAACAGATATTTGCTCAGTGTACAATTTTCTTAGAGGGAACACTGGTGGTAGGCTATGTGGAAATTTCCGTGTCAGAATAATTTCTGACACATAATGACGACAAAGAGCTTATGACGTTTGTAGCTCAAAAGCTACCTTCGTTTTCAATTAGCAGGTTCTACTTGCAAAACGTACTGTTTCACTATACCAGGCTGTTGCCCGTCAAAAATTCTTCCGTGGCCCATAGGTTGAAAAACCCTGATCTACAGTACTTGTAGTCAGTGTTTTGAGAGACCTAAACGGTCTGCCATGTGGCAGCTGCGCGTGCTTAGTTGTTAACGTATCATTGGGAGAATTCACCTTAAACTCCACCTGGCAACGGGTACGCGACTTCGGTCAGGACGATTCAGTCTGGCCGTTTCGGTCACGGGGCTTTTCGACCTTGGTCGTTTCGGTCTCGAGACATTTCGGTCAGACTATGAAATCTTGCAGAAATCTTACATGTTCACTTTCCAATGCAAACGTACTTAAATCAACGGAAGGTTTTATTTAAAAAAAAAAAAAACTATGAACATGATCCAAGATGCAACAGTTAATCAACATCAACATATGATTTTCATTATCATCAGCAAGCGAATTATACTTCAAACACGTAATTGCAATTCAGATTTAATCGCAATCATGACTCCTCAAAAGGGAGTTGGTAAACACCAGCCAGCGTGACATTTTGCCTGCCTATACAATCATTTCAATAAACATATAATCAAGTGTTTATGGACAGAAATGCCGTAACCGAAATGTCGTAACCGAAATGTCCCCAGACCGAAAAGTCCTGTTCCGTCTGGCGATAAGCACCGACTATAATAGCAACTGTTAGTCGGATGAAAACCGGGAATATTTCAAATACCGTCACTTTGTCCGTTTCGTAAGCAGTAAACGGTAACAATGTGTAAACTTCCCCATTAAAACCAGGGAGGCTAGTTCTAGAAACTNAAAATTCCGTGACTGCGAAACAGTCAAACAATGTTGAAAGCTNATAATCGGTCGATCAGTTCCTACGAAATTACAGGATTGGACATGTAGAAAGGTCAGAGTCTCGAAACTCGGTCAACGAACTGGGATTTGATCACTGTCTAGTTGGGTTAATGGATGCCACGTCCTCTACTGACTTCAACTGCATTCCAGTCGACAAGTTCACTTTCATCACTCTCCTTTTACTGTCGCATTTCTCCAACAAGACCGAAAGCACAAAAATACGATTCCAGGGCGAAAGACACATTTGGGCGAGAAACTGTTCGTCAAAACATTTAAGAATCTTTTGCAGACCAGTCCGCAAGCGCAGAGGGCTCAGCGCACTTCCCCCCCATGCACATCCGTTCGACCAACACGTTGACCGTATTCCGCGCCGTCACCGTCAAATACCAGCAGCATCACAAGATGAACGTCATTTGTCATGACATCAGTACTCCAGTTCGAAGTCAAAATATGCCGGGTCGAATTCGTGCATGCGTATAAAACCGTCCTCACCTCCGCTGGAGTAGCTGCAACAAGGAGGAGGCCCACGTGATCTCTTGCTGGGTCCAATATACATAAACCCGCGCGCCGTTTATTTATAGCACAATATATTTTCTTTCCAGTTTTTAAGTAAGATTTAGACCGATTTTTCGTGACTCAATTTTAAAATTAACCACCAGTCCAACTACGACAGACCCTGGGTCAGGCCATGTAACGCAGGGGTGCAAATATGCGGTCGTGCACTCGCGCCCAAAAAAACTAGGTGTGAGCGAACGGGATTTGCAGTGACACAGCAGTGCCTAGATTATAATTTTAAGTACAATATTACGGCGAAGCTTACATGTTTGCGCTGCTAAAATTCATAAGAAATTTTGCACCCCTGATTTAACGTGTTATTATTGATTTCACGTGGAAGGTTCTTTTTTGTCAGCTCGCTTGCAAAGCTGTGAAATGTGATCGTCGCCATAACCCTCGATCCTGCACAATCTAATTGGAAGCGACGAAGCCTTCAATGCATAAAGTAAACGTTTGCTGGTGAACAGCTGAACCTATCAAAGCTTCGAAAACATATTACAAAGTGTATCAAGAACCTTACACCCCAGAGTGGTCAAAGTAACGATGGGGGTAAGAAAAGCCACGTGATGACAAGAGTAATTGAACGCTGTCAGCGGCGTAGCCACTCCAAAATTTAGAGGGGGGAATCTTTTGACTTTATGCGTATTTTGTTTGGGACACCGCCTATCAAAGCACAAAATGACAAGGTATGCTAGAAATTTTGGGGGGTATGGCCTCTCTGGCTACGCCTATGAACGCTGCTTTATCCGTGGAAAAGTGCTCACACCAGCCAACTGCAACTTCCTTGGTAAATAGAGTCTAGCTAGCTAGAACATTAAGGTTGACGAAACATTACAGATGTTACACTGCTCGAGTAAAACAGCAAATTAGTGACACGTGAATATATATGTTCCGCAGGTCCTTGGTTGCTCACGTGAGACTAAAACATACCCGTGGGTGAGTACATTGCTATACTCGCGGGTTATGAAAAGCACGTACAATATGTCTCAACAAGACAGCGACAATCTCCATCCAACGAGATACATGACTCAAGCAAGGTACATCACAATACCTTTTCCCGTCGGGGTGAAACGCAACAGTGTTGATGGGTCCGAAATGACCCTTGACCCTTCCGAATTCCTCCTCGAACACAAGGTGAAAAAATCGCGCGTCGAATTTGCCGACTTTTGTGCTGGTAGTCGTCACTTCCATCGCTTCTTGTCCGCCCCCCAACACGACCTGCATCAGAACAAGCATGCGTTTTTTTCTCTTTTAAAGAACTTCGTGAGTTGGATCGGGGCAGCATCACACGAACCAATCTCAGAAAACACGCACACGGCATGAACGACGAATAAGAGCTTCCTTAAACAACCGTAAAACAACACTGGCCCATAAATACAGGGCTTCTGCTCTCTACTACTACTACTTCCACCTAGCTAGACGTTGCACGCCCCACCCATTGTCTCTATGCCACACAGATTGTTTCCAAAATAACTTTGTTAGTAGCAGCATGTTTCAACTCTGACGAGTTAAAATTTTAAATTACGCTACAAGGCTAGAAAACCGTTTACACAGAACTGGACCAACTTCCATCTAAATCCACCCACTCACAACCTGGTCAGCACTTCTGGCACTTTGCAACAACACATCAGCACCAAGACCCGAAGCGCTCGCAAACGAAACTGCGTCTTCTTGAACGGTTGTCAGTTTTTATTGTAGAAATCTTACAAATTAGTTTCAGGTGCCGGGTGGGCTAGCCGAAGAATTTGTTGGCAGGCCTTGACTAAGACCTTTATTACAGTCAAATAGACGAGCAGGACGAAACCTCACCGCATTTAACTGGGTAGATGCTTTTTTTATCAAGTAACAGAGGGTGCAGGGCCGGATTTAGGGAAGAGCAAACTGGGCACCTGCCCAGGGAACTCCACAGTCATGAGCCGTGAGCCCCTGGTTAAGGCTGATTTAACATATTTGTCTAAATCCGGCCCTGAGCGGGTGCGCTGTTTTTGGCGTTGCTGACACTTTTTTCTTCAAAAAAAATCCCTAAACGAACTAGGTCTTTATTGAACAAATAGTTTTCATCGCGTTATCACTAACGTGATTTCTGATCGGCGAAAGCGCAGCCGAATTCACTGGACGATCCGTCTTATAAGTCTTCAGCAAATTCAACGACGGTGCGTCAAACAACTTCGCCGTCTTGTCTTTGCTGGCGGTGATAAGCGACATCTGGTCTTTGCTCAGTTGCATGTCTTTGATTATAGCCGTGTGTTCCCGTACACTGTGAAGCAGCTCCCCGGTCTGCCACAGAGTAAGAGATGAAAGGGTTTAAACCTACATGCTATTCTCGAGTCAATTTGTCACGAGACACAAAACTCTTGCTTGAAACGAATGATCTGTTTAAGAAAGCAAACAAAAATATGTGCCTGGAATATTTAAATCAAGGGCGATGAAACGACTCGTGTATTGAAACTTAATTGCGCTTTAGACAGAAACTTATGGTCATCACTCATCACATCACAACGCAACAGTGTGTGTACAAGAGGTGGCCATGGATCCGGAGTGGCGGAGTCGACTCCGGCAGGATTCTGCATTTTTTTCGGACCCGGATCCAGAGTCAAAAATTTGTGGAAAACCGGACCCCGAGTCCCTTTTCAATTTTGGTAGCAGCAGGAGTCTGCGTGGTCATTTCTGAAGTAAAAACATGGGCAAATTTCGGTTGGATCGATGGTAGTCGGAGTCTGAACAGGAGTCGGATTCTCAAATTTGAAAAATTTCCGGACCCGGATTTAAAAATTTTGGAAATGGAGCGGAGTCGGAGTCTGAAAAAGTGACTCCGGCCACCTCTGCTGTGTACCAAGTGGCGAAAGCAATCTTACATGACGTCAATCGCTGATTAAAAACAAAAACAAAAAATCTTGTAACCAATGAGCAAATCTACTGAGATTTCTTCAAAACGCAACAATGCAAGTACATGCCAAAAAATATATCAACTTAAGTAGCAAACTTGGACATTATCGATTTATAACTCGCTGTTTATAATACACATCGGCACAGCCTTACCTTAAGATCCCAGTGTGCAAGGGTTCCATCGTCGTGCCCAGTAATTAAATATTCGTTCAGAGCGCCCCACAACGAACACATGGGTTTCGACATATCTTTTGTATCGACAGTGAAACTTAAAGCCGGTTCACCATCACCTGTAGTGATATGGAACAATAGAGAACAGTGCGTTTATCGCAGAATTCTTTAACATCAAGTAAAATCGACTCGCGCGACAAGTCACGACAGCAGCAGTCCGCGTAGCAAACACCACAACGACCAGAACTGGAACTGTTTCTAAGGTTGAAATTTATCAACACATTCAAGAAAAATTTTTCTGCGGGAAAAATCGCCACCTTGTAGCGAAAAAACGTTAAGCAATGGTAACAACAAAGAGCCACAACAAGAAGTGTGATGTCTTAACAAGCAAATTTGCTTAAACGTGTTTATCAGCTTCAAAACCCAGAGCCTTGTACCCAAGTTGTACGTACAATGCATTTATTTTTACTGACTTTTGTTCTGCTTGCAATATATGAACAAGTGTCGAGCCGAAAAGAGAGTGCGATTGAGCTAAGAATTTTTGTTAGATGAAACAGGAAGACCAAACGGGGTTCAACATCAAGATTACATTTTGTTAAGCTGCAATCTATACTTTCCGTTGTCTTGGCCGCTTTGCAACTGTAGTGAGCGCATTAACATCCACTGCACACTTGATTTTTTACCAAACTCCATTTTCCAACACAGCAGCAAATCGCGCACTCATACATCTCACAAAACTCTACACGCGCTTCAGTTCTGCAGTACTCACGAAAGCGATCTGAACCAAAACAGCAACTGCAATGTCTAGTCAGAACAGCAGGGCTAAGTTGCTAAGTTTACACAAACAAACCGTTACGCTTCAACACAATTGACTGTAGCAATTCAATGCCTGCGCCTAGTTACTGCAACTGCAAACACTAAATATCGTATTTACTGGACACAACCTGATATTGCATGTGAAAACACAATCGAGCATATTTTCCTTCTGGCAAGGGAAGCATCAAATTACGGCATTTGCTTGAACTGTTGCATGTGGTTAGACCAATCACGCACTCACGTCGTGCGAAAAAGTCTCATCTGCGGTGGGAAACTTTCAATGACCTGCACCACACTTATCAATATCCCTATTGTTCCAGCTACGGAGGTTTCCACGCGCATAAGGTTCAGTACAAATGTAATCAATCACAAACGCTCGGAATGTTTTTGTTTTTTCGCAAAATAAATTTGAAACATATTTGTTTTATGCATTACCTGGTTCTCTCACGTCGTAAATACTGATTCTCGGCTCTTGTTTCATTTGGCGATCCGTTGTAAAGTTTAGCAGATTGCCACAATAACTAAAATTACAACTTCTCGCCGAAGATTTCGTCTCGTAGGTAGTAAGACATTTTCCTGTAAAAAATTATGTATATACAGTACAATAAATATTACCTACACAATTTTCCGGATTCATAACCTTCCTTCTAAAGATAGATAAAACAAGTCTAATATAATTAGCAAAAAGAATTCGTGATTTTAGCTGGCGCTGCTATGACATACAAGGCATTTGCACGAATGAATAGAAGAGAAATAGGGGTTGGCACGAGAAGGACGCTTTTCTGTAAGCTTTGATGCAGGTCATGTTAATAGCTTGGTATCGCAGATTAATGAGCTTTGTTGAAAAACATTGAACTCTATACTGAATCTTTACCTAAAAGACAGCTGTTATATGACAGCCAAATACATCATGATGAACTACATGGCATATATATTTCACATACTGAAAATTTTTTTTGCCGATTGCCAACAATTCGTTTAATTCCAGCAGTGACTCTTCCAAATAAACTTTACATGGGTATGTACATTTCGAAGGTCGTACGTTATTTGGATGTTTGTTGAAGAGTCCAGTACACATTTGAAAATCCGTTCATGCCACTACTAGCATCTCAAAGTTGAAGAAAATAAATTTACTATTAGCAGAAAGTTGTTGAGTGATGTATTGGTTGCGCTTTGGCTAAAAATGTTTTTAAATAACCTGAGAAGTAGTTATGAGATGCTCATTAACATGAGCACCAGCAACAGTTGAAGCCAAAACCTACAAAAAGTTATTTTGAAACACACACAGAATTAATATCCATACAATTTTGCACAGACCGCATCAGAATTTCAAGTAATCAGCACCTGTTTCACAATCCCACAACTTGCACGTTGCATCACCAGCAGCGGTTAAAACTTTTGTTGAATCCCAGTTCACATCAACAGCCCAGACAGTGCCTCTATGGCCATCGTAAGTACCTAACCTGTAGACAACCATAATCTAGATAAATTTTAAAGAACACATTCTTCCAAAAGTATGNCATAGTTTAGTAAGCACATAGTTATTATGTCATAGTTTAGCAAGCACCTACAAATAAACATCTGATGCAAGGTGAATCTGTTATTTNTTTAGGAAAAAAAGTAATAACTTTTAAAAACTGAGAATGATTGCTTTCATAGCTTGATCAATAGTGCATATATGATTCAAAGCAATGAAAAAGACTCACCTTTCTCCATTTACTGTGTACCATACATTAGGTGTAGGATCTTTTCCAACAGAGAACAGTAGATCTCCTTCACGGTTGTATTTAATTTGAGTTATTGACCTCTCATGGCCTTGCAACATCAAAGGTCGCTGAAATAACAATGATGCAGTATGAAGCCAACACGTGTTTGTGTGCATTCACAAGAAGAAAGGACAATGACAAACATACCATAACTGACAGTAAGCTGTTGATTCAACTTTAGTGTATTCTTCACACAAAGCTTGATCACAAGAATGTAACGCTGGCCTACCACTGCTTACAACTTTGTCGAAGCTAGGATGTTGCTTAGATAAACACTGTCCTAAAAAATACATAATAGTTTAAATATTTCACTGAAAAGTTTAAAACAACAATTAAAAAGTAGTAGGCACTGCTGAGACTAAGCTGGGAACCATGAGTGTTGCAGGTTTTAGTAGCTTGCAGCAGATTTTTGCAAGTAAGTCGCTCATAAATTGTGGACAAGTCCATGCATGAAAAAATGCGCTTTGTACCATAACAATAGCACATCAAGTATGGAAAGTTTGGCAGATAGGATGTGAAAAACAGTTTATATTTCAGAACACATATGAGTATTTCTGTGAATGCCAATTCTATGAAATTGCCTTTTGTGGGTGGAACCTATTTGTGAATCTATGCTCAAGTAACTGGTTTCTACAAAGGTGAAGAGTTTGAATCAACCAGCAATTTTTTTAGAGCTTTTAATAGTTGTGAACAGCAAACTCAGAGCTTTTCACAGTTGTGCTTTTTAAAACACTCCTAGCTTACTATCATCTTTAGCTGATGCATTGGGTCACTTCTCCATGTAAAAAAGCAATCTGATGTCTTATGGATATTGTGAGAAACAAAATTTAGCTGAAACGGTTTTGTTTCATCTGCAAAATAATGTCAGATCCACAGACAATTATCCTCATTTACTGTAGTGTTGCTCATTAAGTATCATGGGGTTAATCCTTAGTAGCAGCGAAGTTAAGATGTTTCAACAAAACTGAAGCTATGCAGCATGAACGCAACATCCTTGTATGATGCAAGAAGGATAAGCCAGGTAGCAACAGTAGTGTAAATCTATGAAACTGTTTAAAAAGCAAGAAATACAGTCCATATTGTTTTACTTCCACCAGAAGCAGAAGACTTATTTTGTAGCCAAGCAAGTAATGTTGAAGATGTTGCTGACTGAACAGAACACGTTTTTGAGCTGGCTGGGAATTTACGTGGAGAAAATCCCAAGAGCAATGAAGAATCAGAAATGGCCCCATAATCAAATAGAGAAGATTTCTAAAATACAAAAAAGGCTGTAAGTTTGAATAAAAAAAAACATTTCAGCTCACGATGATATCAATGATCTGAACGATCACATTCTCAGCCCGCATGGTAGGTAATCATTTGAAGTTTAAAAGTTTCAGTTAGATATGAAATGGTTGATCACATTCTTTATCAAACAATTATGTAGGGAAATGAAGGTAAGAAAAATGCTAATTTCCATGTTACTGAGAAAGAAATCTGTAAAATTTGGGAATACTGCTAGTTTCAAGGTATCATTGTCTACACCAGTGGTTGTTAACCTGGGTTTGATTGAAACCCTGGGGTTCGACAGAGCCATTTCAGGGGTTTGACAGAGGTCCTCTGAATTACAAAATTCAGCAAACGTTTTTGATCATATTTTATTAATAACTACTATATATATCAAAATAGAACAGTCTTCAGCTTCATGGATTAGCGCAACACTGACCAGGCCATAAATAAGTAAAGGTACATCATAGGAGATCTTGCATGAAGCTTAACCAAAAGCATGGTTGTGATCACAGCAAGCTAATCACAACACTCTTTACTGTACTATTAAATCACTTCATTTATGTGATGCAACAATTCCATCATAATCTTGTTTGAAGTGTATTTTCACTGCACACACTGTGTGCATGGAGAACTATCATGGCTAGAGTTATTCCCTTCATCAGCCTGTAGCAAGGAAAAAGAAAATCAAGTTATCTAGATGTTGTAGGTAGTGTCAAGTCTAAGGAGTACATCATCGTCCATGTCATGCCACTTTTAATAAATCATAATATGCAATATTGTGCAATAATTTCCATTTTTTGCTGTTAGCAAGGTATAATTATCACCATAGCTTGCCTATCTGTAAGAATTTGATTAACACTTTGAGAGCCGGTGTACGATATATTCGTACTTCGATTTTGGCCTAAAAAACAGCAGTTTTCGGTTGCCTTACCAACGCCCTAGCTCCTCCGCCAATTGCGCTAGAGAGCTGTTCAAAGGCTCAAACGGATCAGCCAGTCATCTAATCTGCACTCGAAAAACAATTTTTTGGTTGGGGGTGCGGATTTTTTGTGACTGACGTCATAAGTGAAGTAGTTTT
>JGI24158J21664_10009385_pt1 | contig 13055 bp, 8 predicted proteins | sample Ectturendosymbi3_FD_21664 | JGI IMG/M metagenome (IMG submission 21664) | reverse complement strand
AGTTCATTTGAGGTTGTTTCACAAAAATCGTCGGTCGAGAACTTGTTGCGTTGGTTGAAACCGTGTACTGGAAGAGTTTTGATCAGAACAGCTTCCGCGTCAAACACGCTGAACAGTCGCTGCATAAAGAAACAATGAAGCTGGTGTCCGATCGAAGCATTTGGCCCAGTCTTAATTTAACCAGATTTGTTGCTTTATTATCATTCCTCTGATGTTCCCCTCCATCCGACGCCGCCAACAGCGCAGGTCGTGAACCGTTGATTTATTTCACCTAAAAAAGTCGCTGCTAACTATGCAATGAAAACACTGACCTGCTGCGTATGAGGCCCTCGCTTCCGGCGATTCAACCGTTCATCGCTCACAGGTGGTCGCTGCACCAAGTTTGACGCATCAAATCATCTCACGTCATCAGTGCGTTCACCTACGTCAGTGGCAGGCAATGACGTTCGTCTTACTTCACGGATAGGCGCGTTGACCAGCAGAACATTTTCGAGGCCCCCCCGGGCCGGAGGAGGGGGAGGTGAAGTTTCTGGCTCTGTCGTTTGTGAAGCTCTGTGTGAGGTTGGTTCACAATTGAATGCATTGTTCCGCCAGGCATCCCAACCTCTGTGCGGCCCAGCTCTGCGAACAAACCCATCAGTCGCGGAAGAGCCACAGCAGCTTCAGGCCTCCAGCCTCCAGCAAAGTACACATCAAAGCTTGCGAAGAATGCAACTGCCAAAAGTATTTGATTGTGTTTTGTTCAGTCAAGGTTTATCTCTAACGAACTGCTATTAATGAGACAATTCCAACATTATGTGATCACAAATGTTGCGCGCGTCAGGGGTGGGCAAGCTTATGTCATCTAAGAGGGATTGTGTTTCCTCCTGGAATCATCTTCACCTTGGCGTCACCAAATCTAACGTTTTTCTGCGTTTGTTGATGATACAAATGGCTCTCAGATTTTTGTTTCTTAGCAAATAACCCGCGCTTCTGATAACCAGTGAAAGGTAATTAATTCAAATATCATCATTCCATAAGGTATGTTTAGTTACAGTTGTTTTATCTCCACAGCCAACTGCTGGTACAGGTTGGATTTCTAGGATAGAAGTTAATATGTGATTCGCGCCATTTCCAACCCGGTAACATCGAAGCTCATGCGATGCTGTGCGTGTTCTCGCATCTGCTTGGAATAAAAGTTCTTCCGTTTCTTTTCCGTAGGACCAAACCCCCCTGCTGCTGTCACCAAAACCCCCCGACCGTTCGACCGCAATGGAAAGTGCGCTGTTGCCATGGCGACGCTGCTCGACTTCGTCGTAAACAAGGTATTGTGACGCAGTGAATGGGACTGTTTGGGTGTTGGCTGCAACAATCGAAGTAAACAACAAAAGGAAAAGTGAAATAAAAACTGAGCTGCGAAGTGTTTTCTCGTCAAAGTTATTTTTTAACAAGCCACTAAACAATACTAACTCCTCCCCAACAAAACCAAGCAAATTTCAGTCTTAGGTCTGCCTCCAATTGCCGTCACCCAAAATAAAAATGAAAACAAACCGGCGGTCGATGGTTGTCAGAAACGACGTTCAGCGACTTTATGTCCAAACGTTCCCGACCAGACCACGTCCGGTCGTTTGTGTTATTTTCACCGGAAAAGAGATCATAACATTTAATGCAATTTGTTAAACATTAACTTTAGTGAAGTGGATAATTTGATGTTCTGTCTGCGCTGTTGGCGAGAGGCAGCAACTGCAGGCAAACCATGGGAGTGAAAACTCAGCTCAAATTGTTTGCAGGTGGTGCAGTAGGAAAGTGAGGAAGGTGGAAGTTTTGAGGCTGAACCCTCTGCTTGCGTCCCGCATACAGTGGTTTAGACTAGAGCATGGTGCTTGGTGCTACTTATGACTTGTCAGCCAAATAGCCTGTTGTTTGTCGAAGCTTTAACCACAGACTGCTGCAGAAATTCAAGGCCCAGACTGATTGTCGAGATGGGGTTCCAGTTCTATCAACAAAGAAGTGTTTTATGAATTTAAGCGAATCTCAAACTTGCGCTAGGATCGATTCCATCACGTGCTGTCTACACGGTCAACGAGTTGTGAACACGTTAAGCTCTGTGTAAAACGCCTTCGGACATTGCGCCCAAACTGAGCATTATTGACTGTCGAAAGACATCAGTCTGTGCTGCGGGGTACTTGTGACAAGGCGACGCATTAAGCGGAAAGAACGAAATCGTTTCGTGAGCTTCTCCCGTCTCTGTAACGAGGAATGCTACGTCAGCGGTCATTTGCAAGCTGAGGCCAGCGCGAATTATACATTACATGCTTAACTCCAGTGTGTTGACGTGCAGTTGTCAAGCGCTGACTGGGCAGGTGTTTAAGCTTTTGCCTGAAGCCGATGATGTAGTGCGGCTTATACTCTTGCTAGCTAGCCGTAGCCATGAAAGTTGTTACTCAGAACGTTATGAAATGCCAGGGCAAGAAACATTTGTCTTAAACTTGCTTAGTCGAATGCTCTGGCCCAGCAGGAATGGTGTGTTAACTTATGCTTCGGCAGCATTTGGTTATTTCAGTCTTTTTTCTGACAGTATTTTTCTCTGAAGTGTGGTTTCCCATAACATGGTCAGTTGTGTTGCGTGGGTAGCGTCTGTAGTGTGATGAGGCAGGCGAGGTATGGGCCTCTGCGTGTCTCGTTGTTGTCGACAGCTGCGTCGGAAGAAAGATAATAATGGATCACAATCAGATTTTGACCAGCTGCAGGTTCGTACAGGGGCTATAGTCTGGTGGTCTGTTGCCTTAAAGTCTGGTTTTATGTCGCGTTTCTGAGAAGATTGAAGTTCAGTGTTACGACAAAATATCGCATTGTTCACAAAGTAATAGGTCTATATGCGGAATAGTGGCATTCACGTATTTCAACTGTTGTTTTAACTAAACGAGAGAATTGCCGAATCAAACTACATCTATTTTTTCAAATATGAGTGTGATTTGTGGTTTATTTCCAAGTTCCACCGAACATTCCTCTCTATAACCATTATACGGTTTAACGTTACAAGACTTCCGCAAGCTATCACCTCCAAAGTGGCGTCACAATAGTCTGCAAACAAACTTCGTTGGCAACCCGCCAGCAGGTAGTGTTGACCAAGCAAGTTTGATTTATGGGCGTGAAGGCCGTTGTCAACATTCGAAAACAAACCCGCTTTTCAGCCGTTAGCACTCGATATCGTATTTCCCATTAAGCCACTTCGTTCATGTGACGACGTCGTGTTATTGCAGTTGGACGGTTTCTCTGCACCCCAACTACGCGTTGAAAATGAGCGTCTTGTAAATAATAAAGAACAAACAGAGAAGTTCGTGGCAGAACAGCAAAAGACCAATGGTAAGTCACGTGATTTGAGCAGTGTGACGTAATAATGTTGCTCGGTCCAAGCGAAATGTCTTGTTTGGCAGAACAACTGTGTCGTCAAATCGAAGACTTGAACACTACGTTGGATAATGCGAAAAATTTACTCCAAGCTCAAGTAAGGCTCTATGTTCTACACCACGCATCCATCACTAAAATGTTTTGAAGATTCTGGAAAAAGTAGTTTTGTTCAATCATCGGTTCAATGCTTTGGAATTTAAAATTTTCAAGGAGGAAGTTCCTGGGAGCTTCACCGAACCCAAAATTAAAAGTTAATTTGTTTCAATCGGATTTGTTCATTGTCTTCTCAATCGGAATTTTATTATTTGGCTGTTCTCGATATTGGGGTTAACTGATTCGTACAACGCTTACGAAGTCACGGAACTATGGAGGAATGTGAAGGGGTGCAGCAGCGCCCTTGACAGCTACTAGCTGCGTAATACTGTAATGGCGCGAAAAGTACTGCAATTGTTTTTGACAATCGTTGTGATTGAAATGTAAAATTCGTAGAATTCTTGGCATGCGGAGAGAAATTCTTTAGAGAAAGTTCATAGATATTCGGTAATGTCAAAATTAGTTCCAATGTTCACTTCTGTGCAGCTGAGGGTGCGAAATTGCTTTTGGTAGCAAAGCAATATGCTGCAAAATATCTTGTTTTTCTGCAAAAAACTAAACGCGTTAAGCAGATCATGTCTGCTGGTAACTTTCGCATTTTTCCGTGCATGATATTTTTGTGGGTTTCATAGTTATGAAAACGAGAATTTAAATCCAAGAGCCAATCATTTTTGCCTGTCACCGCAGCGCCGTGTGTACCTCTGCACCGCAGCGCCGTGTGTACCTCTGCACCGCAGCGCCGTGTGTACCTCTGCACCGCAGCGCCGTGTGTACCTCTGCACCGCAGCGCCGTGTGTACCTCTGCACCGCAGCGCCGTGTGTACCTCTGCACCGCAGCGCCGTGTGTACCTCTGCACCGCAGCGCCTTGTGTACCTCTGCACCGCAGCGCCGTGTGTACCTCTGCACCGCAGCGCCGTGTGTACCTCTCCGCTCTGCGCGACTCACATGTTTCCCACCCTCCCACAAGGCCGCAACAATACAACGGCGTTCACTTCAGAAGTTCAAACCCACTCCGGCGTCCCCTCGTAACGGAATTTGAATCACGCTCCATCCCGGAGCACTGTGCTTCCAGCTTTACTGGAAAAGATGCTTTAAAGAATAAATCCATAGTTTCGGCCTCGGCAGGGATTGTAGTTTTACCCCCCGGCCCCGACCCCTCAATTCCGTCCCCAGCGGCCTTAAAAACTGGCCGGGGATGGAGCGAACATTTGTTCATCTTGTGCTGTGTGTTCCACCATGGCTATTTTTCCGCAGCCAGTTTCCGTCACTTTCAACACGGCTACATGACAAACCAACCAACAAGATTATTCAGTTGACCCTGGCTTCGTCTATACACGTTGCGTTGTGGCACGATCTGCATTATTTGATTTTTCTATTCGAAAACGTTTGTGCCAGTTTTCACAAAATTATCTTGCAGAAATCTCAATCCCAAACACACCGCCACTGCGCAAGGAGGTTAATGTCTCCCGAGCTGGAAAACAACGTAAACCACCCCCAGATTCCTGTGAAATATCTGTTAGCTCAATGCAGTTACAAATACAAGATCATTTTCAACAATTCGTGACGTACATTTTGGATAAAACAAAATGATCAACGTATACATACGATAGTGATGGACCTACAGGTCTCTTTTTTTCTCGCAAACGCATTTACTCCTTCGTTTGTGAACGCAGAGAGACGAACATGAAACAATGGTCCTCGACCTGGAAGAGAATATCAAGAAAAATATCAAAGGTTTGCGAATGTAGCTTTTTTCTGCAGATCCGTTTCAACAGGCCTCTGACGTGGCAAGACATGTCACAGCTTATAACATCATGGCTTACGCGGCTTTCTTAAGTAGCGTGCGGCGGTAAATTCCATGATTATTTCTGTGAATTCAAAGTAGAAACCGTTGGGTTCTGTTCGTAGCTTACACCAGCAGCAATCGTGTAAATTTTCTTGTCCTTGATGAGAGACAACACCAACGCTGGCAAACCAACCCATGTTGTCGACAATGTTTGCGCAGTTGTGGATTATGATCGTATTTTACGGTTAGTTCAACCTTAAACATTTCTTACGCCGTTCCTGAGATTAATGGCTGCTTTGTACCCCCAACAGTTGCCCAGGTGGAACCACAGACTTATTCCCGAACTTGATTGCGCAGCTGATGCTTCGATTAGGACAGAGAGCCACGCTCTTGATAAAGGGTCTACAATGCATTGTTTTGGGGAATACATGTGTGATAACTTCACTGCCATCACCGGGGCTTTCAAAGTGCGACTGTGTTTAATAGAGCATGACGAAGAAATAGCTCAGTTACGTCATTGTTGGTCTGAAGAAAAAGACGACCTCTTGCGGCAGATCGCTGATCTCGAGAAGAATATAAAAATAAAAGTTGATCAGCGCGTTGAGGTGGGCAATGAAGGTTTGTGAAGTGTGTCAATCGATGTTAAAGGATATCAATCGATGTTAAAGGATTTTTGTGTTTCGGAGTTGAGTATGTAATGCTCCTCGCAGGAGCTTGTCAAACCCTACATCGACGCTCACGAGGAGAACAAAAGCTTGAGGGCTGTGCTTGANATGAAGAGCAGTGAACAACACAAGCTCCAGACCGAGGTACGCTGCTGTGGCCTTCGCCTGCCACGCCTGCGTCCTCCGTTCATGGCACTTTTGTTGTTGCAGCTGTCGCTCAAGGGCGATCTCGTCGTTGAGTTGAGGGAACTCAGGGACCAACTGGTTTCGCTGCAGCAGAAAAATGAAGATCTGGAAAGTCAAGTTCATGAAAAAAGTGCGAAGGAAAGGTTCGAGCGTCATTGGATCTTTGTTTTTGCAACGTAGGAAATGGAATGGCCCAATCAAAGGATAAGGAGGTCCCTGAATGTTCAGGGCTGAATGGGGTCAATGTTGCTCAATACAAATGTATGAGGTCCTAATCAAGATTCAAAAGCTTTCAAATTGTGTCAGGTCGCATTTCAGTGAACCCCGGCCCACCTCTACAGCTAAGGAAGGTTTTTCATTGAAGATGTCAAACAAACTGAACCAATGTCTTCTGTTGAAGTTCAGAATAAATTTCCTAAACGATAAAAACACTTCCTTGTTGACGTTAAAAAACTAAGTTTAAACAACAGCCTCGTGCGTGGTTTCGGGCAGTAATTACGTGGATGTTGACCGATGGTCACTTCCTGTCCAGTAAATCGGGAGTTCACGGCGAAAACATCACCAAGTAAATAATTCGTGAAATTTTTGAGTGTTTCTTCATCCTTCCCCACCAACCTAGCATCAGTATTATACAGAGCTCCTACGGAGTCTGAAAAAGTATCGAAAAATTTTTTTGGTCTGTTAGTATGGAAAACGAAAATAATTTTCCAGACTTAATCTTTCGACAAACATTCTGATAATATTTTATTGAAGATTGATAATTTGACTTGCATCGTGTTAATTATTATAGTGCTTGTAGTTGAACTGGGTATGTCGTTAGAAGTTTAAGACCAGAAAGAGTCTGGAAATTTGTTTTCAAAATTGCGTAGAAACCCTGATTATATAACTAGCATGTTGTCACGCAAGTCCGCATGTGACGTCACCGGTGGAATACGTCGACAGCACTCCGCAAACGATGACGTTTTCAGCATGGTGACGTCTCCAGCTGAAACTTCTCACGGCAATTCCAGTCCGTTCTTTCATGCCACTTCTCAAAGCTGCTGCAGGAATTGTATGTAGGGCGTCGTTTCTTATTTGAAGCGGATGTTTGCACTGTGCTGGGAGAATTTGAATTAAGTCTCAAATAACTTCCGGGTTTGGATTATGAAAAAAATAGGAGATGCATGTTCCTATTTTCAGTTTACGCATTTAAAAATTTTGTAAGTTTTTTTCACGATTGTTTTTTTGTAATTGCCACCAGTTTATTCATAAAAAAACTCAGTTCCATTTCCCATGTAATTGTGTTCAGTGACATGTTGGAACGCGTAGACTCTTGTTATTTTTTGATTGAAAAATGCGAAGCGGCAGTAAAAGAGAAAGCATAAACGGCGTACATTCAAAGGCAAGGATCCCCCAATACAAGTGCTGGGGCGCCGAACCATGATGGGAATGATCCCAGTGAAGGGATTAGGGGGGGGCATTGTTTAGTCAGGGATAAAGGAGGTCAGTATCGTTCAATACAATATTGATCCTATTATTCCTTGAGTTCAATTTCAATTCAAAAGTTTGGTGTATACAAATATATGAGCGCCCTCATCAAGGATAGTGAAACTTTAACTAAAGACTTGCAAGGTTTAGCTACAAGCCTTATTTTTTGCAAATGTTTCAGCATTAGGTGCCCATTTTATGCAAGCAAGCACATTGCAGAAGCCCCTTAGCCTTGTGTGTCATCAAACTGCGGCAACAAGAGGTTGAACCGTTGAAACTAAGCAGACAATACGATCAGCCCCTGAAAGCTTCAAGCAACAGTGTCTCATTCTGTCATTGGGTGTTTATATAAGCAAGGCCTTAAACATGTTTTCTATTTGTGGTGCCCTCCCAATGTACGCAATGCTTTACTTAATGGTTAATGTGAACTGTAACCGCCACACTAGCATGAGCATGTTCATTCAGTACATAGCATGCATTTGTAGTTGCATAAAACTGACTTGTTTATGTTGGACTGCCACACACGTAGTTTGTTAGGGCCAAGCCAACATTAAAGTCCGATAAAAGTTTGTGAGTCAATACTATTTCATTCCTTCGAGTCACATCATGAAAGAAATTTGCTTGGTCAGTTCTTTCTCAGATGATCTGCTACAGAGAAAATGCTTATCTGTATTTCAGGACAGTGAAATCCAAGGACAAGTGAGTTTCCACAAAGCTCAACTTAGGTCCAGTGAAGCCCCGTTGCCCGAACAGTAAAATAGAATAGAGAAAGTGAGAAACTGGCATTTTTGGAGTGAAACAAAATGCAAACACAAATGCGTGTGCGTATACTTGCATGGTCTGCTACACAACTGAGTACCTGTTGATGTAATGTCACATCAATTGCTATCAGCTTTCTTTGGAGGCGGAACTCAATTTATAGTGTCCATGGCAGCTATGTCCAACACAAATGGCTTGCTGAGCCAAAAATTATGTTAATATCTTAACCAGGGCTGCACATTGAATAGCATATTAGTGAGGGCCGCACAATGAATGGCTTACTTTGATCTTAGTAAACTAAATTTAGTGTAAGCTAATATACTGAATGCGTTCGAATCTTATCTGTAGTGGTAAGATCATCACTAAGGACCTCCTGCATCAAAAATGTCAATATCAAGATGATCAAAATAAGGACAGGTTGTCAGTATGTAGGATACTTTTGCTACTGCGAAAACTTAAACTGGGCCGCAGATTGGACATAGCTGATCTATGGGAATGCAGTGAGGTGTTAAATTTTGTTGCATGTTGTGTTATTTGTACAGAGAAGTATGATGTATCTCGCATAGCGTGTTGTCAAAGACGGTAGGTACGTAAGTTCGTTTGAAATTGAACATTAGATGTCGCTGTGAAATGCATTGAGATTTTAATCCAATAAGGTTCAGGAACACATTGTCTGAAAGTTGAAAAATGACTTTTTTATCTTTCACACATGAACACAGGGCGGGCCCAAGATATTTTGGACAGGGGCCTCCAAGGCCATCACTGACAGTGTAAGCCTTTGAGGCTTGTCAACTGGCGGCCCGCGGGCCAAATCTGGCCCGCCAGGCCCCTTTTTGTGTCCCGCGTCATGCCAGTTTTGTGCTTGCATTAATGCATTAGGTCTGGCAGAGTTGCGTTTATTATTATTATTATGTCATAGCAGAGCTGCGTTTTATGTTTACAGCCATAACGCAAAAGAATTGGCATCGAAGACCACGTCAGTGCTCGCTAGTACTTATGTCTGCGAACAATTGTTCTCATTGATTAACTTGAACAAGTCTCGATTCCGATCTCGATTGACGGATGAGCATCTCAATTCAATGTAGAAGTTGCGATTGCACAATCTTTGGTACCAGATACTAACATGCTTCTAAGGCTGTCAAGTTTGTTCGAGTCGCAAGAATAAATAGCAAAATATTGATTGTATCATCAAGTGCAAAATTGTCTCGCCCGGGTAAAATCTAAGTGCGTAAATATGACCCACAGCACCAAATAGGTTTGACACCCCTATTGCCTTACGCAATATGATGGCCAGCTGCCTCCATGCACGTGCTTGCAGAGTGCTGCAACAAGACGTGGAGCAACTACGTCGACAAGCAGATGAAAATGACCGCCTGAGTGCCGCGCAACAACAACGTATTGAGGAGCTCACCTACCGCATCAACTCCCCCTCCAGCCCTTCCTCCCCTTTCAACCCTGTCTTCACCCCCTCACCTGGACCAGACCATTCGCAAGGAGATACTTTGAACAGGAAGAAGCGCATCTTGGCTGCGACGAACGGTGACGAAGGAGGCACGTGATCAACATCCGGGGATCGGTTGCCATGGTGATGGTTCCAGAATGATTGCGTGATTGTGACGTTATCGATCAACGTATGAAATGCTGCCTCAAACGGTGTTCGCGATTATATGAAATCCAGGTGCTGCCGCATCGGGTCGTCTTGCGATTAGGCAATCAACACACATGTGGCTTGGTGTGTGTGCCACTGTCACCACAATCACTCCCCAGCTCAGGCACTCACCAACTTTCGCTTTCCACGCTGCTTTGGTTGAAGAAGGTTGCGGGGTTTTCTCAAGCGTAACGTCACGTGACCCGGCCAAATGTTCACTTGCACCATTGTCACGCGCTGACGTCACACGCTGGAATGTGGAATCAATGTTGTTTTGCGCGAGTTCATGTTTCGACTTAGAGTTAAATTAAATGCTTGTGCTTGAAAAGCTGCCTTAACAAACTCTTGTTGCAAGAACCTTTAATTTTGCTCAGCCAGAAGCAAATGTGCTTGTTGGTGATGAAGGTGAAGTTTCCCAAACGCTTTTGCTGTTATCGCTGGTGGAAAACTAACGAAGTATGTTTTGAAAGCTCTCATCCCATTTGAATGCAACAGATACGGTTCACAAGTTTTGTTAAATCAGATTTTGTAACAGTTAGGGTTGTCCCCCAAACTTGCTTTGAGCAGTCTGGACGTCTGCCTCACGTGTACACTCATTGCCTGCGGTGACGTCATCATCTTCATGTGTATATCGACTGACGTCACGTTCTAAACTGCTTTCACTAGATATGCAATGGTTGGTGGTAGTGTCCCTGTGTTGAGACTGTCCAGGTCGGATCCACACAGATGTGGTTGTTCATTATAACATTCAAACCATATTTGGAAATGCATTACAAAAGCTTTTCACAGTAAAAATGGGGTTTTTGTTTCTTCGTCGTCTAATCATTTTACGCAAACGCCTCGTAACTCCCCATTTGTTGCTTCTACCTTGATTTCTTCAATCCTTCCCCCACCTACCTTGCTGGCCCACTTGGCATGATTTTGACCGGTACACTTTAACAGGTGCTGTTCTATCATTTACCTGTCCCCACCACCTTCCTGCCTGCTCTCCGTTATCGTATAGTAATATATCGTGTTGTGCTCTGAGACCAATACACTTTAAGCTTACTGCGTATGTCATACGTTTGTCAAACACGGTTGAGTTTTTTGGTTCATATGAGGAAAAGCCTGGCAGTAGCGTCCGCAGAGAGAAATTGACCTTGATGTCGCGAATCACCCGTAAATTCTATTTCCCCTCGCTGAATTAATCCAACTTAGAGAAAACTCTGTCGTTTTGCATTTCTTTTAATTTGCATTGGTTTGCAAAAGTTTTTTTCCAATTCCAACTTTTTCAACTGATCTTGAGTAAATTTAGAGCGCGGTTCCAGGTATGAGTACATTTTTATTCAATCTCGTGTCTCTGCTCAACGTATTGAGGTTCGCAACGCTACAAGTTTTCGTAACAAAATCTGGCAAAAGTGTTCAATTTCTTGGCCGAACATTTACGGGGCAACCTTAACCTTAAATACAAAACAAGTGACGCAGGAAAACGCGCTGAGCGAGAGCAGCAGTTTGTTTCATCACTGGTTATTTTGAACCAGTTATGCTTTCTTTCTAAAATCTGTGGATTGCTGGAGACTCAGTCCGATGGTTGTAACGATAAAAACGAATCTTGATGATTCACGATGTTAAATTTATCTTTGATCTTTTTGCCAGATACAGTAAACCTCGGTTAACCCGGATTCGACTTGACCGACGATTTTATCCGGTTTAGGCGAAGATGGTTGTTTCTAGCTTGACGTCATCTAAGTACTGTGATATCAGTGAAAAAGCACTGAAACTGAACACATTTACGACCCAACAGCAAACTTTTGCTGAAAGAAACACGAATTTATTGATGAATTTACAATGGTACATCAGACTAGTAACAGCCTGTTCCAGGCAGTTATGAACAATCTTAACCTTTTTCACATATCTTATCTTACCCTTTTATCAAACAAGACTGCCAAATTTATCCCCGAGATACACTTAATAGTTCCCATTTATTGAAAATACGAAATTAATGAACTCTTACACTTTGCGGAATGATTTACAACAATGTACATTGGCTGCAGTTTATGATTCAGTAATTAAAATTTCCAAGGTTAAGAACCATTGCATTAGACTAACCATGTGGCCACCTAGAGAGTTGCCTTCAGGGAGTGCAGAATACGGAAATATTACTGTAAGTTTTAATGCAAGGGCATCATAAAAATTAAGGCTTGCCAAGGGCGCAGAACTGTCTCAGGCCGGCCCTGAATGAAACCACTCGATTCACTGTCTGCTTGTCATGGAATTCTGTTTTGACGCAATGTGTTCTGAGGAACGAAAATTCCAATACGGAACATATTAAATGTGCAAGCGGGCATGGGCGGATCCAGGGGAGGCGATCGCTCACCCTAAAACCTACGGAAATACCTTAAGTAATTATTATTTTACAATTCGGAAGGCAGAATTTACGATATAAGGTCATTCTGCCATCAATTGTTTTGTCACAGCAGGCAGTGTTGTGAAGTATACTTCGCCTCCAGTGGCGGATTAAGGGGGGTGCTGACTGGGCTACAGCCAGGGGCCCCCAATCCCGAAGTTGGTAAAAAAGTGCAATGTGTGAACAGCAGACGATACGCTGTGAAAGATACCATCGCCAATTGAAATTAAAAAGGAGGCGCACTGTGCTCACTCATTGAATATGTTTCGTTTACGTAAAAGTAGTTGATTCTTTGGCGTGTGGTCTGGCCGACACTTACCAAGGTCTAAAAAATTAAGATACTCCATCCGCTTGCCTTATTTTGGTTTCCGATGCGCATGCGGTATCGACGTCATTTGAACATCGATCCTGCAGAGTGCAGACAGCCCCGAGGAAGTTGTGAACTTGTGTAGTGGTGTCAAGTCTCTCAACAATGGTATAGGTAATAAGATTTTAGCTTAGAAGAATAAATGATGGTGTTATAAGGCAGGACCGCCAGAGTTGGTATATACGCCACGCATACTTCCTCGAGTATTTCATGTACGTGTGTTCTTTGTTACTGCGATGCATGTTTGAAATCCAGCGCGTTGCGTGTGGGAGTTAAGACCTTACCCCAGTGGTTCCCAAACTTTTTC
>JGI24158J21664_10009383_pt1 | contig 13056 bp, 9 predicted proteins | sample Ectturendosymbi3_FD_21664 | JGI IMG/M metagenome (IMG submission 21664) | reverse complement strand
GATGCCGTATGGCGAAATCGATTTCCATTAAATAACATCAATGCGTGCTGATTTTTGTTACTGGTGCAGTGTGCACAGACAGTGCTTAAGTAAGAGATAGCTATATATGCGCAGAGATAGCAGTTTTTGTGCTAAATCTGTCAGATATAATATTTTAACAAATGGCGCCCCACAGCAACCCGCGCTGCGTGGAGCTGTGTAAACTGCAAAGTGTATGCATTCATGTTTATCTGGAATTAGGCGAGCCGCTCTGCGATGCAGCCGACTGTGCCGTGAAATTATATGTGCACCATGCTGTTCTCAAATGCGAGAACTGCACAGATATTAATGTTAACGGGACTTGTCATGCCGACTAAACAGTCCCCTTAGTTACGCCCCTGAATGTTTGTATGCAGGCTCGATGTTGGCCTGCTGAATTTCAAGTAATTTAACCCCGACTTCCATCTCTGCCGGAACTAAACCATATGACATGTAGCGGTGTAAGATTGTCACGTTAAAAAACTTTCGATATTGTAGAGCATGTGAGGGCTCGCGACCCCCTGGAAATGTCTTGACTCCCCTCTGATAGGAACCACTGGTCCATGCTAACACTCGCCAAAGTATTGATACGTTCGAGAAACACATTCGAAACGAGATCAAAAGAATTCCCCATCAGATGTTGCAGCGGTTCATTACAAACTTTAATGTGCGATTAGTTACAGTGATTCAGCAACAAGAAGTTGGGATCGAGCCGATTATAAACTACTGAGCTGCGCTCACAAAATGGTGGTGTGCGAGGTAATAACTGACACTACACAAATCTTACATGTCTGCCAGACAAGTCTATGGAAAAGTGCAAAGTGTTCCTATCAATACAAAATGCAACTTCACCAAAAGTGGATACATGCTTTTGGACCACATCATATTTGCCTGCTCTGACACACTCGCATCAAGCCGACGACGTAGCGAAAGGCATTATTGTCGACTACACCAAGTCAAAAGCAAATCATCAGTGGTTTGTGAGGCCCTTTGTTTGAGCTCTCACCAACATTTACCTCGCAACTGCACATTAGTTTCTCACACAGCTGTCAACTGAAATCTGTCGACTGACATAAAAAAAAACTGTGTAGATCGCTTGCTGCCATACGATCTGCTTAGTTACTTCGCAGCCTATGCGCTTTGATGAAAACCAGGAGAATATCTGGTAGCCTTCGGGATTTTCTTCAGACGAACGACTCATCAGGCGGACCTTTTCAAAGGCAACGCGCGGTATTCTGTGCAACGCGGTCACGCAGCCTGTGCAAATAACCACGTCAAACCTTAGTCGCTGATGCACTAACCACTTTTTGTGATCTTGTGTCTGTGATATGGACCATGAGTCCGCAATAAAATATTATTATATGATGTACGCATGAGTTGCTACCTGGAATGACTGTGTCTAAATTTTAGGTTTCTCTCTCACACAAATACTTTTAAGTAACCTGTTAGTGTTAACCTTTGGTGGTACAAAAAACAATCAGTACAAAAACTGACCATTATTTTATCTGTTAATTTTTTTATGACAAAAAAAGAAAGATTCTATGCAATCACAGTTGTACCGGAGTGCATACTTTGGTTTACGGGATGAAAACAGCTTTTGCCCAAATTTTACTTCCTTTTCCTAAATGACATAGATTAACAGCAAGTCTTAGTGCTATAGACTAAAATTATAAACAAAATCAAGAGTTTTTATTGCCAAATATTGTTACCCCAAACGTGACACTAGCTGTTCTAATTTACCCAGATGTGTCTAATTTTTCCAAATTTGAACGAAGCTGTTCCAATTCGCCCAGAGTTCAATGAAGCTGTCCTGATTTACGCAAATTTGAAAGAAGCTATTTTAATTTGGCCACATTTGATTGAAGCTTTTACAATTTATCCAAATGTTTGGAATATTACCCAATGTGAAAAAGTTATATTTTTGTATTATGATGTAATAACTCGTTAATTTTCGAGCTTCAAAGATGGGATCCCATCCCGTGCATCTCCATGTCGTACGCGTATGTATACAATCAAGCCTTGTTTTTGGTAGAAGTGAACTTTGTTTCCCTATTTGTGGAATGTAATTTTTTTTATAGCTTTATAACAATATAATCATCGAACCTGTATGGCGAAAAATCGATTTGAATTTGTAAACGTTAAATACAGCAACGACAAAAACATACATCGAATGACATTCACTCAAACTTCTACGACATTTGTGTTTCTTGAACATTTAAAACAAATTGCTGTAGAACAAAAACACCTTATTCGTTGACGATAGAATTTATTCAAAAGTATGCAGCAAGCAAAGTAACCAAGTTGGTATAAAATAATGCTTATCTGGGTCTTGCTTGTTCAAGTCAAAATCATTGGCACAGTCCATAAGTGACGTCACCAGAACCGTCGCCAGAGTTTTCAATAAGGGCTTTGCGTTTCTGCGAAGGGGTTTTGGGTTTGTGCGGGGGGGCTTGACACTCTAAAAAGTGACAAAAACTCAACTGATTTATAGTGTTTCATGTTTCAATTAGGGGGGCTTGGAGTTTTGTTTGGGGGGGCTAAGCCCCAAAAGCCCCCCTGTGGCGACGGGACTGGACGTCACGCTATGTTTTAGTAGAAAACCATGTTTAGGCTTCTGCCGTACTTCTCAACCAATTTGTAATTTCATGGAAAATGTTAATTTTCTTCACCTCCAACTGGATATCTTTTCGTCCAAACATCCAAACACTTTCAACAGATATTACCAAAGGCGGCCTTACAGTAAAAACTTCAGACATTTAGTCGATATTTGGTAAAAAGTTCATAATTTCTGAAGCAACTGGTTTGATAACTTTCACCCCGTGATCTTTCAGCGCAGTTGAACATACCATTACCGTGATTGACATCATAAAATTTTGGGTTGAACGCGCAAATAAATAATAAACACTTTCCATTCTCTGCTAAGTGTTTTTGCAAGCAAAGACAGTGAAGCATGCACAGTGCTAATCCTTATCATAAAATTACTTCTTAAATGTATAAAAATGGCTTACCATACACAGTAGTCCCCGCTTATTAAGCCCACCTCGGGACCGGACGATTTTGGGCTTGTTAAGCGCGTGGGCGTATTAACCAAGGACCAAATTTTCGCCACTTTCATGCGCATAAATGAATATGACCGACTGTACTATTGCTGAAAGTTGCTAATTCCATCAACACGGTGTAACAACAGTTACAGGTAATGAGCAATTTTCATTGTTAAAACGGTAAAACAATATTCATTTCATCTGCACGTCTCTTCGCCATTTTGAAAATAAATTCTACAGAGCACCAGTTATCTTGCCTATCGATTATCATACAGTTAAATGATCTGTGACGAAACTAATTGAATTGAGAACTAGGTCAGCAGCGTAACTAAGTGTGAAACCGTCGAAAGTAAAACAAAGAAGTGTGAGTTGCGACGTTTTTTCACCCAAATTTAAGCAAATGTGTTCGAAAACTGGGCTTATTAAGCGGGTTGTGGGCTTACAAAGTGTTTTTTTTATTACAGAAATAAATGGAGTAATTCTGGACCAAACAATTTTGCGCTTAATTAGCAGGAGGGCTCATTTAACCATGGGTTTAATAAGCGGGACTACCGTATTTTGAGTTTGTGAAAGTTTTGATAACTGCAGACATTTTCGGAAAACTAAAATTTGTATAGTTTTCATTCATCCTGTTTGGAAAACATTTTTGAATTTACGGTGCGCAGATTTCGTGTCTCGGAGAAACAACTTCGTGTAAGAATGACAGCAAAGACAAAAAGCAGAAACATAAAAATATAAGTGTTCGGGAGACATTACAGTAATTATCATATTATTGGGTGGTTTGTGAAAGATGTGCTCGACGTATCCAAGAAGAAACAGGTAAGATGTTCGGCAAGTTTTGAACAGGTTACTGCGCCATAACATCACGTGAACCTTTTCTGCAACACGTGCTTAGTAATAGCGACAGTGAATCTGCGCCTTGCACTCACATGGCCTCAGTTCAGTATAACAAAGTAGGGCGACAAATTTGCATTTTCTTTTCTGATGTGGCCAGCATTTCAAAAAGCAAGGTTAATGACACCTAGACTGTGTATCAGGCACCAGCTTTTCTTAAAAGTCTTTTGATGTTTAAATTGTACCTGAGACAGGCAAACGTATGAGAACCTCGTGGATGAATATTTCGGTCAGGTGGAGGTTTATTTTTCAAACTCTTCCAGTACATCGCCATTTTTTCAACAACCGCCTCACCATCAGACCACGGATAAAAAACTAAGGGATGACCTTTATTTATGACTGGGTATATGTTGGCATCACCTTGGTTCAGCTTTTCTCTCAGAATCCCATAAATCATGACATCATCCAACGGAAAATCTTCGTAGTGAGTTACTTGAGAAATTGCATAAAGATCTGTGACCATTTTATAAGTTAAAACAACCATAACGCCCCGGCAAAAGGGAGGCAAAATGTCCGAAGTGTATTGAGACTGTTGCAAGCTCAGTTTACCGTTTCCTCGTATCACGCCACTGCACTTCTCGTACATGAACCCGCAATACATAACCTGTTTTTCCGAGCTTCCAATTGGTATTGTTGTTACTAAGAAATTTAGCGTGTTGCGGACATTTATGACGCAGTCATCGTCAGAAAACACGTAAAAGTCACTCTTCCTTTGAAATTGGGTTGAAATCCACTTGAAAGCTGATAGCGTTTTAAAAGTTAGATTATGGAAAGTGTCGCTCAAGTTGGTTTGCAGAATATCACCAAAGCAGTTGCTTTCCACTTTCACCAGATTTTGAACATGATCATCAGGAGTGGCTCCGATTAGAAAGATAACGGTCAAATATTTGTCTCCGATTTTTTTCACGCTTGCCCATGTGCGCCTGATCATTTTTCTTCTCATGAAGTTATCCGGGGAAGATTTAACGAAATAGGTAATGAAGTTTTTATCCTGAAAAACATTATGTTTTGAGTCACATCGCCACTTCTGCAGGAATTTCACAAAACGACGCTTAAACAAGCTATAATCAAAGAAAAGGTCACCGCCAGTTTATACAAAGAGCATCCGATTTACAAGCAGCACTGGAATTAAATTATACATTGACATCATGTTTCTATTTTCCAAAACGGAAGGCTATACTAAACGTGTCTAACGAACAGTAACTTAATATCATCAAAATTCAAATGGCAAATTGGGTTAGCTTTGAAATAGTTTAGCCATTCTTTTCCTGCAATGCAATTAAAATTCGTTGCGACCCTGCGATTGTTCCCACAATGCAATTGCAACTATATACCCACTAGTGAGGGGCTCAGATAGAGATAAGTGGTTATGCCTCTGAGTCTTAGGGGTGACAAACTGAAAAATTAAAAGAAACAATTATGTTACTACGAGATTTGAGGATGTTCGCAGCCACAGGAGAGCAAAAGCACAGGAAAAATTGAAAGAAATCGTCATCGTGGAATGAAATTTTACGTGAAGGTATACGCTTTGGCAACATTTTAGGCAATTTCAAGGAAAAAGCATCAGTTCTCCTCAGTTGTAACAAACCGCAGTTTTTCGGTTATTCACAGCAACTCAGCCAAAGGACATGGTTTCACCTGTCCTGGGCTCATTTAGGGACGTCAAATTTCAACTTTGTCCCAGACGCCACAAATCTCTGAGTGCCCATGTCCTTCGCTCGTAATCAAATCAAACGCTCTTGTCTGCTCAGAACGATTTTATCATTATTATACAAAAGGTCATTTTAAAGGTTCTTGCGAATCGCTAGTCATCCAAAAACAGTGGATAACTCTAACATCTTGGCCTTCCAAACAGCTCTTGCAAAGGATGCAAGAGCATTCCGATGAAGGCATGTGTTTTAATGATTGTAGACGAACGTCATTTCGCACTTGTTTTCTGCAAAAGTATCATAATAAAAGTTTGTTTGAAAACGACTATTGCTGGTTTACCTCTCTTTTTAGCCAAACTAAACAGATTTGAATTGGTAATTATTTGTGATTGTGATGAATGTAATAACTACATATTTGCATTTAACTTTACATATGATTATACTTGAGGAATTTTCTTTTTGTATAATTGCAATTTGTTTACGTCATGGATATGACGCTAAACTGCAACCGAAAATAAGGCTGCAATTCGGGAATTCTGAAATTTTTCGGGAATCGGAATACCTTTTCAGCCATCATTATTGCCACATCAACTGTGGCCTAGAGTGGTGACGCCCAACAGGACTCTTATAGCTATGCACCATATGGATTGAATATAAGTACTGTAATTGCCTCACTGCTGTGCTGTACGCTTGGATCAGGTTGGACAGCTATGTGGTGTGCTAAGGCAGAGGAAATTTTTCCGCTTTTATCCAAAATTTGCCACTGCGCTCGCGCTTTTACGTGTTTAGCTTTGATGAAGTTTTTACATTTTACAGGTAGTGTTTTGTTAAGGTTTGGGAACTAGTTTTAGGCCTACTGGTATGGGATATTCACATGCAAAACTTCACCTTAAAAAGCAACTAATTTATCATTCGATGGCTACAAAATTTTTTAAGAGTAGCGGAGTGAGTCCATACGTTTCCAAACTTCATGTTTTGATGAGCGAAACATTAATATTACAATATATTTAAATAACTTTATAATTTATAACATAATTTTTCATTTGTAATTACGGTTTGTGAGCTGCACTTACAAAGACCTCTGTAAATGCAGTGGTCAAAACTAGACCTGTTTTCCAACGAGCACTCACCAAGCTGTTTGTCACGGCCCATGGTCTCAAAACATAAGTTACTAATAACGGTTTGGGTGGGTAAACGTTCTCTTGGAAAGCTTGGGGAAGAACAAAATCCGATGAATGACTTAGAGCAAGATTCCTGAAACTGAAATGAATGACGTTCAGAATAGGGTTAGTTCGGATATCAACAATTTTTACAATCCGGATAACGGATATATCGGTATATTTGTATTTTAGCTACCGGTTAACCGCATAATTCCCGCTAATACCTGCAGTCAGATAGTTGATTTGACGAGATTGCAACAAATCATGACACAGTTTTATTGTAAATATGCACACATCCAATGTGCGAGCGTATGTGAAGAAAATGATGAACTTTTAACCTTTACTGATTCTGCAACGCATTTCGTACGAAGCGCAACCGGTGGCACAGTAAGGGGGGGGGGCTCCGGGCGCCACCTCCTCCAAGGTGGCAAGCTGTTGATTAAAAATACATTTTTAAAGTAGTTCGAACTCTTCCTGTTTTTGTGCTTAGAAGCCCTACAAAACTTGGAAATGTGCTTGTGGAGTGAACAAATTAATAAAATGTTCTCGCAAAAGCCGAGTCAAATCCAGGGTATGCTAAACTTCCCTGTGTTTGTTTTGAACCAAGGCTTTTTCAAATTACGTGGATGGTAATTGCCCCATTATCCTTGTATCTTTCTCCCCGTCCTCAGCCAAAGCCGTTTCCCCTCCTCATCAGGTAAAAGTACTTTGAACAAAAGATAGAGATGACATTCGACCGTAGGCTAGAAAATATCGCTTGTCTAGTAGTTCGAGGTTATAACTGCCCCCTCTCCAGTCAAAATCTGATAAACAAGCCCTGCTTAAAACCACTATAATAGTCAAAGGTATCTTAATCCTTCTTCTCCAATCGTTCGATCTTTAGTAACGGCCCAACGGCACATCACCTGACACCAGGGCTGTATAGAACCGGAGCGCGGAGCAGGACTGATTTTGGATGGCTGGAGCCGAAGCCAGAGACAAAAAATTTTGAATGGTGAAGCCGGAGCCTGAAATTTTAGTTCCCGTTCAACAGACATAGTTTGTGGAGAAAGCCAGTTGTGCAAATAATACAATGGTTTTTAATTTTTAATGGAGCAAATGGTTCTGGAGCCGGAGCCAAAAACTTTTAGAGGTTTGAGCCGGAGCCTGTACTTTAATATTTTCAAGTTTTGGTATATTTATATTTTTAATATTCTAACTAACCGGTACTTTATTTCATCAAAATGATGACATATTACATGTTTCTGGTGTTTTATATTACCATATTTTCTTTTCAACAGAGTTTTGGTATATTTCCTATAGCACTTTCGATTTTATATTACACTATTTTGATAATATTTTATACTCATTTATTTTGTGTTACACTTTAATTATACTACTTAATTTTTATGGTAATTATTGTATGTATATAATTCGATTTTAAATCTGAAATAAATTTTATTAAAATCAATATACGAAATTAAAAATAGATATATAGAAGAAAGTATGAACATTTTTATCAGAAGCTCTCGCGACCCCTAGAAAAAAGGAAAATGAGCCTCAAGGGGGACCGACCCCCAGGTTGAAAACCACTGGTCTAATGCGTATCATGTTCTTACGTATTTTTGGTTCCAAAGCTAAAGCATAAAGCCACACTAATTCAAACAAAGCATTCATTTGCTGTTGAACATATACCGTAAAATTATAAAAAGTTACACCACGTTAAATTAGAACATACCTTATGATCACAAAACAAAACAGCAACACACTTGCAGCTGTGCTGAGAAGACACTTTGTCACTGATGCCAAACGGAATCTAACCATTTTACTCATGCAGTACCACCAAAACAATGTCTTCTTTGTTCATTCTCACCTACACCTGCAGTCAACAAACTTCAATCGGTATGCGTTCGTACATATGAAAATGATTAATGAATCTAACTACAGTAGGCCTATAAAATATATAAAGTTGGTGGCAAAAGTTTGAGACTATTTGCAAGTAAACATGAATATTTTGTTCTGTACTTTGCAAGTTGCATAACAGTTAACGCTAGCGTCACAGGCGACCCCATTTGTATGGTTTGATGTAAGTATATTTTCAAACAACATACGATATGAATGAATGCAATAAACCAGGGGTGTCAAACATACGGCCCGCGAGCCAAATCCGGCCCATTGCGTGGTTGAATCTGCCCCGCGGGATGATTTTGTAAAGCAAAAACTTTGCTGCAGAAGTTTCTCCAGTTATACTTCAATAACGGGTGGCTAAATTTCAATTACTTGAACCTCAACGTAATTGCTTATATTTTATTGTTTTTCTCTATTTTTCTCACGTGAAAATGTCCTGTTTTCTGCATATTTCCTTTTGCATGTTCACACCGGTGTGATCTTTCAAACAGGTATGAAAATGCAAAAGTTCAAGTGCTGTTGATAAAGTTTAACACTAGAACTCCGGGAAAAAAACACTTTGAGCTCCAGCGATGTCGATTTCGAAACCTTGGGAGTTCTAAGTACAACTCTAATTGAAATTTGCTGCGTAAAGTTTAAGATGGCTCAGCCAAAGTGCCGTGCTAAAGCGTTTTTTTTATTTACGTGAGGAAATTGTAAACTTTATGACGAAAAGGGACAATTTAGAATTTCAATTCCCAGACTGGATGCAAGACCTTGTCTTTATGGTGGATATTACACAGCACTTGATTAATCTGAACAAAATGTTGCAAGGCCCCAAGACTTGTCCACAAAGTATTAAGACACAATACCATACGTGCATTCAAGTTCAAGTTTTCCTTGTGGGCACGGGTAGCGGAAACTTTTTCAAAGTGGGGGGACACAAGTGCACATCAAAAAAACTATACAAAATTTTTTGTGATTTGAATTGGCAACTGTGACGTCACAAACATTGAAATATGACGTCATTACCTATACACCACACGAAGGTCTAAATTACACTATTTTAGACAAAATTAAACCACTATGAAAACATGTTGGTGAACCACCTGAAATTCAAATAGGTTGTTGCAGGGGCGACCCAGGTCAACAGCGTCACTCGGGCTTATCATACGATTTATTCTGACTGAACAAAACCGTTCGACGCTTGCGTCACTGAAATTTCCATTTGCTTTCATTCTGGCTGGCATTAATATTGCTCTGTGACATTAGTTACATAACAATAAATGAGAAGTTATCATGACAACTTCTCTATTGTTGAGTAACGTACGTCACAGAGCAATGACAATGCCAGTAAGTACTCTGCGTAAGGAACTGTCCATTGGATTGGACTCCAAATCCAATGTTCTATGCAAATATATTGCTTCAAAAAACGTTCAGTCCAATATGAATCATGCTTTAAAAAATACTTAAGTGCGTAGAGCAGCGGGACTCCAATGGATAAGCCCGAGTAAAGCGCGAGCGAATGAAGCTGAGAAAATGCTTGCTGCGAACGATATTGTTTTATTCATGTTACTTGCAACATAACGCAAAAGGCCAGACGTGGAACAAAAATATATGAACAGTGACAAGGCCCAATGAAAAGAGCCGAATTAACAACTTAGTGAAGTGGGACCGTGGAGAGCGGCACAAACATACAAAGCAAGCAAGCTTGCTTGCGTTCTCCGCTATAAACCGTAATTGAAGACTCGGGCTAAGGCTGAGGAGCCCGTGTGCCGGAGTTGCCACTGGGCTGTTGAAAACAACAACAGCACAGCTTAAAAACAGGCAAAAACGACACAGCATTGATACCTGTCTTAAAACACATTCAAAATTTTCTTCATCTTGAACACAGAAAGTAACATGACTGAATACTCATTCGACAACTGCATTAGATACCGGAATGCAAAGACAAAACAAAACATATGCAGCAACTAGCAAGTTGTCTGTAAGGATTAAGGATGCCAATTGCGTTGCCAATGCAAAAACAAAAATACAATTGAAATTGGTCTGTCAAACATTTCATTTTGCGTATGAAATTCAGCAAAATTTTATTATTTAGAATGGTGTTAAAACGCTTGAAATTACACCAAGTTTTTAATGGTGTGGAACCAACTTTTCCTACACGCAAACATGGGTGTTGGAATGTGGCAGAAATTTGAAAACTTTGAAAAAATTTGTAAAATTTGAAAAAATTTGTAACAAAGACTGTTTTCTTCGTTTCTTGTGGTAAAAAACGAATTTCACCACTTTTGGCTCCCCCTATAAAACTGTTGGAAAAATCCACCAGTGCCCCATCTGGATAAAATCCTTCCGACGCCCATGCACGTAAGCATATAAAGTTACACCATTTTTGTAAAAATTGTGTTGTCTTACGCCATCTATCTACACTGTTCAACAACACCTATCTGGTAAGCAAGCCGTAGCAGGGTGACAGACTATGCACGGTGTATTCTGCCAAACAATTACAAAATTCTGTCAAATTCACGGCCAAATTACAAATAATAATATATTACAAATAATATTGACAAAATACTGCCAAATTCTGCAACATTTTTATCGTTGAACGATTTACTTTTACAATATACCCAAGACTAATTGTACTACTTAAACTTATTTAGGTAAAATTCGAAATTTGAAAGTGGGGGGCCTAGGCCCATGCGGCTTCCCCGGTTCCGTCACCTATGCTTGTGGGAGACGCAACTTTCCGGTGATGACACTGCTCATTTCCTTTGTCTAAAAAGTGTGCATCCCCGGGATTAAACAGTGTCTTCAATCAATACAAGGATAACAAAGTTGTTGCGGGGGTTCAAGCAACGGTTTCAGATTTTTGGCCAACTTGAGACGGACTTCCAAGTCTTTTGCTCGCCATTCACACTAAACCCCTCTGATGTGTCCGTTGACTTACAACTTGAAATAATTGACTTGCAGTGTTATTCAGATCTGAAGACCAAGTTTTCCTATGCGAGCTTGGACACATTCTATCAGTATCTTTTTCCAGGCTGCCCCAAAGTGACATCCCTAGCTGCAAAAGTTTTGTGGATGTTTGGGACGACATAGCTTTGTGAACAAGTGTTCTTTGTGATGAAAATCAATAAAACAAAGCTGCGCTCAAGGCTCACACATGCTCACTCTTATGAAAGTGGTTGCTACACAAGATTTGTCACCTGATACTCATACACTAGTGAAAGCTAAAAGGTGCCAAGTTTCAGGCGTAGGCCTGAATCGCTAACATATTTAATGTGAACTGCTTCTTTGCGCCCTGAAATATAGTTCTGCAGCAGTGAGTAGTTACTGTGGAAATATTCCAAGACAGTGAATGCTTGAACAGTGATTAAATGTAATGTTAGTCAGTAGTTCCAATAAAAACGCGTTTCGTTTGATGTAACGAGGGATATCTAGAAACTCCAAGGATATCTAGGAGTTTCTAGGTATCCCTGAATGGAACAATATTGTTTGTACATTGTCACAAGCTGTATGTTTTGCGTAAAAATGTATGCATTTCCAAGGTAGAAGAAAAATTCAACTTTCCACTAGTTTGCACAATGTGGTGCCAGTTCCGGTGGTCTGGATACTGCATTTAGCTGCAGATGAGCAGAGGTGTTCGAAACGGAAATTTGACAGAAACCGGTTCGGTTTTTCCGAAATATTTCGTTTCGGTTGACTTTTTAGTCATTGTTTTCGTTTCGGTTGGTTTCAATGTCATTAATGATAAATCTTGTTAGTATATCGTAAAATTGAACAGACTTTTCTCAAGAAACGTCATGCTGTTGCAGAGTTTCGTGAAGGTTGCTATTAAATGCGCTAATAATCATTTTCAGATAAGCTTGAAATTTTCGCATTAAAGTTATAAAAACAGTTGGAAGCTGTCATTACTTATAGCAAGAGTGTTATGCAATGATTTCATTGGGTCGGCCCGCTTGAGATTAAATATGGCTGAAGTGGCCCCGGAACTGAAACGAGTTTGACACCCCTGCATTAGGGTGAAAGATTGATGGAAGGAACTTAAAAATTATTAATCTAACTTATTTTCGTCCTAAAATGAGAGGAAATGTGGAAAACAAAAACAACAACCCAATCAACATCAGATTTGTCGGCAAAACATCAGACATCATAAATTTATCTGAGAACATCACATCTGATGTCATGTTAATATATCAGAAGTGGCAAGTTAGCAACACTAGTATCAATGATCCCGAACTTCTGGTGCAGTCTCGAGGTAGCCGCAGCCGAACTGCACCTTTGTTTCGTCACAAAGGCGCAGACGGGGGGGCTGAAGGGGCTCAAGCCCCCCTTAGCGATCAGAATATTGATGTTTATTTTCTTAGTTTTTCACCAACATTGTACTGTAAGTCGAGATCGGGTGCATTGCAAAATGTTCTTTGGCAG
>JGI24158J21664_10009382_pt1 | contig 13059 bp, 11 predicted proteins | sample Ectturendosymbi3_FD_21664 | JGI IMG/M metagenome (IMG submission 21664) | reverse complement strand
TCAGTCGACTGCCATCTGCTTTCGTCTTTTTGCGATGATTCAAACTTGCACATATCTCTATTCAAGTATGTACTGTACTTTCTACGATGGGTGTAAGCAAGGAATCGATCAGCAAATTTTTAATAGGAAATCGATTTCACGTAAAATTACGCATCCTCAGTCCCTATTAAAAAAGAATCTTCCTGTACAAGTTGCATCTTCGATGAGGCGCTTTTGGGCTGTTGATGGAGTATCGACATTTTCACCACTGGTGTAAATGGCGGGGGTACAGGGATGCAAGCGCACCACCAAAACTTTTGATGAGGTGAAAATCTGGGCAAAATCCCTTAAAATCTGGGCTAAACCTGTGGAAACTTGGGCAAAATGAGTGAAAACGATTTCACAAAATCACTGTATGTGCTTTGGTTTTCAAAACGGCACCCGAAATGAATGTACAGACCTTTTTTTTTGAAGTTCATGTTTGCATAGAAGTATTTTTTGGCAAGTTAGGGGAAATTTAGGCAAGTTTGGGGAAAATTTGGACTAAAATGGTGCTCAAAGTTCTTTTATTTGAGAAAAAACGCCCAACAAGAAATGCAGTTGTCTTTTTTTTCTGGAGGTAAGTTTTTTTGGGAAAATGTGAGGAAATTTGGGCAAAAATCCTTCGCACCCCCACAAATTTGCCCCTACACACCTATGATTTTCACTACATATGCTTTTCATTTTCAAACCGTGAGATAATCTCTATTTTACCTGGAATATCTTAATAAAGCTAAACATTTAGAAGCACAAACTAATTGCAAACTAACAATGTTGGATTTAAATGTGAAAGTGTGAAAGGAGTCAAGCGCTGAGTTATTCAGAGCATGAAGTTGTAGTGATCATCCTGTATTCGAGCTCCTCCGCTTATCTCTTTATTATCTGAGTTGTGCGTACCTGATACTTGTCCCGTCGCCAAGGGGGGGCTAAGGTTGGCTTAGCCCTACAAACAAAACTACAAGCCAGCCAAATTGACACGTGAAACGCTATAAAACAGTAGAGTTTTGGTCAATTTTTAGAATGTCAGTCCCCCACTCCCCGCACAAGCCCAAAGCCCCCGGCAGGACCGCAAAGTTCACCTACTAAAAACTTTGTGGCGACGGTTCTACCTGGTACACCAAGAAAAAAACTTTGGAGGTGCCTCAGGTCAGTCACGAAACGTCTGCATGATCAATTTGGAAGTTAGTGAATGCTACTGGTAGCAACGCAAAGGCCTTGCTGGTTGCAAAGCCTCCAAGGTCGACAAGCCTTGCTGGTTGCCTCTTAAAGTGTATTTTGTGCCGTGTTATCAAGACTTCACGCACACCGGCTGCAAACGCATCGCCACGAGCATTCTCTACCATACCCAAGCAAAATGTTAAAGTGAAGGGTCCAAATTTTTTTGCAAGGATATAATTTGGCAGAAAGCAAAACGTGTAAGTTTGTCCACCGTTGCATTACAAATGGTCAGTTGATTTCAATTTGTAACATGTTTTCGCCTTCAATTTTTTGTTTTTTTTTAACTCACGAGCGGCATTTTGTTCAAATTCAAAATGTGTTGCCTAGACCCCGTGGCCAACTTTTTGCATGATTTGATCAAAGCGTAGCAAACACTTCCGACTTAAATTGTCCATTTGTTTTTCTCTGGAATGCTAACTTTTTAAAAATTCCCATATCAATATCTTTTTAAACGTTTGCCCTACCACTTATCTGAAAGAGCCAAGCTGAGTACATAAAGGAAAAGTCTAAAACACCCAAAAAATTTGAACAATATTTTTGGAAAACAGGTTTTTCTGTGTTCCTTTTCGTCTCCAAATATAAACCAAAGTGCAAGTCACACGCTTTGCATTGGTAGAAGAATGCATGCGTACAAATCTTAAAGCTAATATCAACATTGTTTCATGCCTAAATGTGACAAGAAGTCAACGTATCTGTTTCTGAGCATCATCTATATACAACAGCGAAACCTTGCCCTTCTGCTCCGAGCCCAAATAACTCGGAGTAACTTTGAACAGGTCCCTCACGTATCGCCGACACCTTGAGCCACTTCGCAAGAATCTGCCATCACGCGTCGCGCTCCCAAGGCTACTTGCTGGGTCCGGCTGGGGTGCTGGAGCAACAACTCTACGAATAGCCACCCTAGCTTTTGTGCACTCAACCCCAGAGTACTGCACACCTGTCGGGTGCCTCAGTGCTCATACCCGCCTCATTGACCCCACCATCAACGACGCCTTGCGAATTGTGACTGGATGCCTGCCTCGTACTCCAGCGGACAACCTTCCAATTCTCACAGGCATCCAACGTGTTGAGTTTCGTCGCAATGGAGCAGAATTCTCCCTAGAACGCCGTGCCATGAACTCTGGACATCTGCTCCACTCAGCGATCACCCGCCCATCGAATGCAAACGCACGGCGCCTCAAATCGAGACACCCTCTTGTACCTGCCGCACAACACCTCATTAGGTCATCTGACAACAACAACAACATACGTGCGGCGCAGTGGGGGGATCACCAGTGGAATGCGGAGTGGGTGGACAGCCCCATATTACTCCACAGTTTCATCCCCAACACCGGCACCCACCCACCTGGAATGACCCTCCCAAGAAGAGCTTGGGTCCGGCCTCAACCGCCTCCGCACCAGTGTTGGATGTTTCCGCTCCTGTTTGTACAAATGGAGCATGGCCTCCACTGCGGCCTGTGAGTGTGGCGCAGAAGAACAAACCGTCGGCCATGTTGTTCTCCAATGTCCAACCCATCGACCTCTCCATGGACTGCATAGCCTGACAGTTTTGGACGATGAGACAATCGAATGGCTGCTCAACACCTGCCCCGAGATCTAGTGTGACCAAACAGTGCTTTAATCAACTCGCTCAAAATACGAAGAAGATCTTTTTACGGCAACATAAAAATATAGCAGAAACCTGTTCAGGGTTTTGTCAATTTCATTCAGAGTTTTGTTACTGTTTAGAAAATCTTTCTGTGTCGCGTGCTTAAATTTGCAGTTTTTTCAACTTTTTAGTACGTGCTGTTATCAATGGTATTTTAATATTTTGAAACTGCTTTTTGCAGATTAGGCAAGTAGTCAATCAACATTTTCTGACAAATCCTTCCGTTTGGTTCTATGGAAACAAACACTACCAAGTTGCCAAGGACTTTGTAGAATTTATTGAGAAAAACTTGGATGATGCTTTGGAGGTATGTTCTTTACCATGAACAAAGCGACAAAACGTGTCTGAATTTCTGTTTTACTCCGCATAGAAACGGGTTTTAAGTAAACTGAGCTTTGAAAAAGCTTTCGACATACCTCCGGCATACATGTTACCAATGCCCTGTAGATATTTCAACATTTGACAGACCCGGCACGCAATTGAATAACGCTAGAAACTACTATTTCACGTAACGTTTCATACAAACTCTAATTCAAAACAAATTTTTCTCCAAAAAAAAGCAAAATGTTTTCATTCAAAGACTACGGAAATGTGAGCAGGCCAACCAATGGTTCTAAAGACTCGGATGATAGCCTAAATTTAAAAAAAATGTTGAGCCAAAGTGCAGTAATGACCCCGTTGAGTTGACTCCCAGAGCCAGGTAACCTCAGCCATAAATTAGAGAACACATGCCCTCATTAAGACGTCGCTCCCAGAGAACCCCAAACCCGAAACACAATAAAGTTCTATCTTTACTAAAAGATTTGCCGAATCCGTAGGTAGTTTGAACACCTCTCTAGCTCGGCCGGCTGGCGAGTTATGGCGTTGCAAAGCTTGGTCAAAAAAGTAGCCGGCGCGGAACTTTGACGGTTTGGGCTATAGACTTGTCGGTTTTGATGGGCATCTAGGTTTCTAAACTAAATCAATGGTGCTCGGTGCTCAAACGTTTTTGGTGCAATCTGGTACTTTTTTACTATAGCTGCCTAGCTACCACCTGTGATAGAAGAATTTAATTTTTTTTAATGCGAGCACTATTACACACAAATGACTAAAAAAAACAAATTAATGCGAAGACTGAAATTTCTTTTCCTCTCAAACTAGCCTATTCAGGGAGAACTTTGCTCACAGGCAGTGGTGGGTTTAAGGTTGGGGGTCGCGAGGCAAGTCTGAAAAGGGGGCCCTTCTAATGACGTCATCATATCCAGCCAACCGTGATAAGCACCTTCGATCAAGCCTAAGATATGGCCACCGAAGGATACGTTACTGAGACTACGGCATGAGTGACATAGCAGAAGGAGAAAATGCAAAAGGGTGTTCATGACACAAAACTTTGAAAAAACTGAAAGGTGGGAAGACAAGGCTGGCAACACACAACAGTTGGGCAATAGCAATTTGACATCGCCTCCATTTTTTATTTTCACGCCCCATTTCTCTGCATTCACTATCAATAAACTACAAAGTTTACCCTTTCAAAGTTTTACACTTCCCCTTTGATAAAATGCTTGGTTGTTGGTAAGCTGAATTTGTTCACATTCCTGTCTATGGGAATGCATGAAACCATCAACAACAACCAAGAAGATTTAAAACACTAAACTTGCTTTAAATTTCATCCTTCTTTGGGCTGCTCCACCTGGATACTTTCTGTTCAAATGTGGCATTTTCATAAAAGTATCAATAAACCAAACACTCCAATGTCTAAAAATCATCATTTGGTGTAAAAAAGTATCATTTGGCATAGAACAGGACTACTCAATAATTTTAAGGAAGGTTTACTATTGTCAAAACTTTCGAGGTCCGGTCACACCCATAAAATCATGCAAATGTGACATGTCTTGGATTGTTCTAGCAAAAAACATAACATGTGAATATAATACGATTGTATATCTATACGGTATACAAATCCGGTAAATGGATAGAGATATTAACGTAAGTTATCAGCGTTGTTTTTTGTTCTGCTAGTGGGAGTAATGGCATTTCCTGCTTTTGAGAAGTTACTTAAATTTTTGTTCCAAGATAGTGATGCGAGTAGAAGGTAGTGGTTAAGGTTTTTATTTGTGATAAAGATACGAAAGTTATTCTTTATGAAGTTGTTTCTTGGAAGCGCTGACTTTCGACTGTCAGTGGCGTAACTAAAGATTTGAACCTGAGGGAAAACGTAGCTGAAAGTGATCCACTGGCCACTGTAGGGGGTCACCAGCCAACACTCAGAGAAAAAGTTGGGAAATGATGGTGAATTCGGATGTGGATGGCTTTAGTAAAACACTAAATTACCGAACAGTAATGAAAAAAAACAAAACACTACTGAAAGCCAAAAGAATACTAAACCCGATTTATAAGCTAAGTGGTGGTCCGAATTTTAGATTTAGCTTGCAGAAAATGACAATTTGCCCCTCTGATAGCAGCAGTTAGACCCAGACATAGTGAGAGTCTCCAGTAACTATTTGCGAGGTGTGGAAAACATTTTGGGGATACCTTCTTTTGACGAGAAGTTTTCACACGTGCAATCAAAAATATTTGTTTCACTGCTACTACATTCTGTTAGAATTCAATTACTTCCAGTTGATTTTTGGCTGCGTCCACACCAATTATGTCAAGCTGCCGGAGCTCCGCTCAGACAATTTCACCAGTGAGTGATAAAATGTTGCCTACAAATATAAGCGAAAATACCCAGCAGATCTTCAGTACTTTATAAAATTTCCAATACTTCTTTGGTCCACACATATGCATAGTGCATGTGTTTGGCTTCTGTTGAGAATTATGCAATGTCTGTCACTAAAACGGATATGGGCAATGGGGAAACAACATCAACTGTTTTCGAAACAAAAGGTCGTCAATCTGTTTGGCAATGTTGGTAATCAACTTTTCAATAAAGTGAATATATCTGGAATCTTCTTGCTTTTACTTCCCAAAAAATGACTAGGAAAATGACTAATTTCGTTTGAATGACATGTTTGAAAATATTACAATTATTCTGAAAAGTGATCAAATCAAGAGTAGGCCTAGAATGTTTTTCTCCTTGTAATTTTGTAATCAAGTTGTTGAGGTGCTAAACTACGTCAGCCAAAAATCCAATAGTTTCCCTTTTTTTTATCATAGGTTTTCTTCATATTTTGTTGACTTCCCGCAAAAAAACAAAATTTTCTTCCTATAGGACGAAAATCTCTGCAAAATTCTTCCCTCTTGCTCAACTATCTTTTGTGATTATGCACTAGTGAATTTGCATAATTGCATTGTTTTCGGCAAGAAAAGGTTTATTGCTAACTTTGGCCTTGAATCCACTATTTTCATCAGGAAAGACCTTTTAGTGACGAGATATTATTAAACAGTTATGATGAAACAATTACTGAACCAGATAAAGATAGCAAGCCCAACTCAGGTGTGCAATGTGCACTGCAATATAGCTGAACACCAGCTTCATTAACAATTGTCAAGTACTTGCAATCACTCATACACTTGGCGAGGAGTTGCTTTTCTAAAAGCATGGTCAAAAGCGCAAGATTTTGGGATACAAATTTTGGGTAAAGTATAAACGCTTGAGAAGCTGACGAGGTCCGCCCGGCACCATCCAAAGGTCCGGATTCGGACCGCGGTCCGCTATTTCAGTAGCCCTGGTATAGAAAGTTATCATTTAGTATAAATATTTGCTCTCATTTGATAGAGTCTTTTCAGAACTTTTTGGAAGAAATTTTGACCCACTATTTTCAGGTATAGAAGTTGGTTTGAAGCTTTTCTTTATTTGCTCATTGGAGATGGTGGTGGCTGTTGGGGTCCCTTTGAAAGTAAGGGGTAAGTAACTTACGCATTGAAGTTGCTGTTTGGGCCCTTTTCAAAGAATAGTACTTGCACATTACAGTTGCTGTTGGTGGCCCCTTTGAAAGCAAGGTACTTACACGTTACATTTGTTGTTGGGGGCACCTTGGAAACCAAGCTACTTACACACTACAACTGCTGTTGGCAGCCTCTTGGAAAGTAAGGAATTTTACATTACAGTTGCTGTTGGGGCCCCTTTGAAAGCACAGTACTTACACATTGCAATTGCTGTTGGGAGTCTCTTTGAAAGCAAATAATTTTACATTACAATTACTGTTGGGGCTCCTTTGAAATCAAGATACTTACACATTAGAATTGCTGTTTGGGGCCCCTGTGGAAGCAAGCTACATACACATGACAATTGCTGCTACTTTGAAATCAAAGTACTTACACAGTACCGTTTCTTTTAGCTGCCCCTTCAGTGAAGTTTAAATAGAAAGTGCTTACTCATTTCAGTGTCTTTTGGGGGGGGGCTTTGAAAGCAAATCACCTGCACATTTTAGTTTCTGAAGGAGGCCTTTTGAAAGCAGAGTATTTGCCTATGACCTGCTTTGTAGGACACTATATGAGTGAATAATAGTTTTTTTCACCAAAAATAAAGAAAACTTATGCGCGTAACACCTGAAGGGGGGACCCCAGAAATAGGGGGCCCGAGGCAAGTGCCTTGCTCGCCTCCCCTTAAACACATCACTGCTCACATGGTATTCGAAATCATGTCCAGGAACAAAAAAAAGATTCCCGTTAGTTATAGGGTTGCCAGATGGCCGGTATTTCACCGGCCTGGCCGGTATTTTACTGCAAACTCAGCAGACGCTGGTAAAAAGCCGGTAATTTGAAAATAAATAATTTGCGGTAACTTCACAAAGAACTGACACAGAATTTCTCAAATTATACTGACTCGAATTATACTGTAGTGAATCTTGTCAGGACATTTCTTTGAGCGAAGTTCGTTTGCTGCTGATGACGCAATTCTTGGTGCGATTGTCACGTCACACACACACCAAAATGTAATGAGCCAGCCAAAATACGAACAAATCATTAATTGTGGCTTAGCAATCTGATTGCCCCTCTGCTTTCCCTGAACCGCTTACAAAATACGACACAGCTTACATCTAGCGCTGTTGACAAATCAAAGTGGCCGGTATTTTTGCAAAACGCATATGGCAAACCTACTTTGCTAGCATCATGGAAAATAACGTATTTACTAAAGTTGTTCAAGGCAATACCTGCTTATTTAGGTTAACTGTTTGTAATCTTGGGTTACACGAAAATTCAAAATTGCAAAGAGAATTGTAATTTGCGATATTTACAACAATGTACTCCATTTACTTCACCTGACATTAAGTTTGCATATGACATGGTAGCTACTTGCGTGCTACTTGGAAAGCGTCCGCGTGTCACTAGTGCAACGATGCACAACCTGCGGCCGTACGGCCGCATGCAGCCTGCGATAATGAAATTTGCTGCCGTCCACACGGAAGTTAAAACACAAGATTTGGCGCCCGTGCTGGTGTATATTGAAGCAAAACAAACACAAGGCAAGAAAATCAGTCGACACAATGCGTAACAATCTGGATGGTGATGTTACAAAGAGTCATAGAATGGATACGCTATTTATGTTTGAATGTGTTCTGTGTTGTTTGGCGCTTGGCAGCATCTCATAAATATAACTCGAACTCATTGGCGGCCGTACTTCATATAAATAAAAGTAATGCGGCCGGCAATAGCAAAAGGTTGTACACCCCTGCACTGGTGATACGCGTACCAGAGGTTAAGAACCATGGCCAAGATCAGTGGTCTTCAACATGGGCAAAATCTGTATCTTCCCTGGGAGCGATTTTGTGATGTACGAGATTTGAGGGTGATTCCAGCTTCCAGGGGCGATTTCTGCAGGTTAAAAGGTGCTAAAAGTTTGAATTGATTCCAAAAAACAGTTTTTGTTACCTTGGAATAAAAACTTTTGATGCACTTTCAACCCCAAGCTTCGTAACAAAGTTTATAGAGCACATGATATCGGACTGCTGACGTAAAAATTAAATTAACATCGTTCTGTGTAACGCTTCACTGCACCAACTATCCAAGACCACCGAGATTGTCACTGATGGGGAGTCAAAGCATTACGGATCTCACAAAGATTATGAATGTGCGCATTGGAGTGGCGTATCTAGGGTATGGCAAGCATGGCATGTGCCATGGGCGCCACTTTGACGGGGGTCCAAAAATTGCTTGGCAAAAGTTAAAATCTTATTTTACAGTTTCTTGAACCTCTATTTTGCCCCCCATACATTCATAAAGTGCAACGCTGGATCACCACAGCACCCTAACGTATTAGGCTAATGCACTAAGTCGGGCGTGTTGCGCCAGCACCAGGGCTGCCACATTTGTAACTCAAAAAATCCCAAGAACAATACCAAAAACTCCCTATTCTACTGTACATTAAAAAGCTCTAAGTCTGTTGTGGTGCAGCATAAAATCGGAGCGTCATGATAAGTGTTAGAAATAGAACCAAACATGATTTGCCAAATAAACTGAAATGATTCATGTTACAGATTTCCAAACTTCTCCGAAAATCCTCAAAAAAATCTCTAAATCCCTGAAAAATCTCTAAAAAGCGTCAAAAGTTTCAATCCAGGGACAAAATTCCTGAAGGTGAGAGCACTGACCAGCACCACCAAGCATTATAACAAAACTGTGGTATTGTGACATAACACGGCGGCCAGACATTGTAACAGAACAAGAATGCGCTCATGCCTTATCTACAAGACCCCGTCTTTCTCACGCTCTAAAAAAGGATAAGTCAGTCCGTAGTGCTGCCCTTCAGGCAAGAAAATATCAGTCAGAATCTGGCTAAGACAAGTTTAAGTCCGTGGCTGTGAGAAACTGACTGTTACGCAGATAACTGCCATTGAGGTCCTAGAGATTTATAAATTACTTAAAACTGCTGCGCCCCACTCCGCGTTTATGAAACTTCTTCGATGGCCACTAATGTTCCACAAGTAATCTGAATAAAATGCTCCAGTCCAGAGACTAAAGTACAGAACATTTCTTAGTCCTCGAAAAATTGGCAGTTAGTATCGTTACTGTGCCAGTTGAGCAAAAAATATTAACTCATGAGATTTGTGAGTCTTGTTTAGAGCTAGTAATTTCTGTCCAAATGTGGCTTTGTTTTCCCTGTCCAAGGCCTTGGGAAAAGGTCCAGACTGTGAAAAACTGAGTCTACATGAGACAATTTAGGAGCTGTATACAGTTCAGATGTAAATAGCAAGCAATTATATGAGGAGATTCTACATTGCAAAATGCCAGTTTCAAGTCGTACAGTACAACTTAAAATTACCGCGACCTGAAGTCCTCCTGACAATTCCTTTGCAAATAATTCTGACGATGGAAATATGTATTGCAAAAGCTGCGTACGATCTTTCAGTAAACTGAAACTGATCCTTTCATACCTCCGGGCCTTAGTGACTAACAGTAAGTCAGGGAATGTTGTGTTATGTAACTTTCATAAAAATAGGAAGGGACAAAAGAGCGAAAGCTTATTTTGATGAAACCATAGATGACTTTGCTTCCACAAAGGCACAAGAAGTGTTCTTTAAATTAGAATTTTTGTGTAATTTATCCAGAAAAGGCTGGATATAGTTATTTTTCGATGGAATTGTGTTTTTCGAACAAAAGTGAGGCATGACTAGCATTAAATAATTCATTGTGCAAATCACATGAAATGTGTTCCATTACAAAAGAAATTGTCGTTTGCAACTGACATACGTTGTTTGATTTTTTGTAAGATGTACAATTTCGGCAAGCAACACTGTGTAGACCTATAACTGTGATAACATTAGTATTTGTTTGATATTCTTCATAAAAAAATAAATGTGTATAGGAGTATGATGTGGTCCTTATGGATAATTTATGTTTCATTTGCTGAAAAGTTTTAAGCAAAAATAAACACAAATATTTCCGTTTCAAAACATTGTTTTTTCATGGTTTATCTTTCGTAAGAATTGTGCTTATATCTAATATTTATATTATTATGAAAAGGCGCACATTTAAACGTTGCCATGGGCGCCACTTTGCATAGACACGCCACTGGTGCTTTGTGCGGTATTTTGTTGTGTCTAGTATTTAAAATGAGATAATAGAGTGGGTAAATCGTTGTACTGAGTAGTTTGCTGTTGGTTAACCCAATCGTTGCATGACCAACGTCACAAAAGTGCAGCAAGCAGTGCTGTAACATTTGTCAGCATATATACATCAGCACGTGGGGTTTTGGACGTTCCTTTATAGTACGCATTACTTAGCTTAATCATACTGATAGTGATATTGGTTGAATGCAACCAATACTGATATAGCTATTGGAAATAACCCAATCGGCCAAACTCCAATTTTCAATGAGAACATTTTTCAGCTTCTTTGAAGATATTGAAAATGACCCATAAATCACAACACCGCTACCAATACATCATCACATCGACTTTCGCGGCAATAGTGAATATTAACTGCAAGTTGCCTTCAAGTTTAGCCTAATTATTTTTCGTCGTGATTTGTCACAAATCCCTCCAACCCTATGTGTTATTATTTGCAAAATTTCCTTGAAACAAGTCCTCATGGTTTTCGGTAGAACATTGCCAAACCATTGTTTCGCAGGCAAAAAATGTCACATTTCGTTATCGTGCGTTTTATAATCTTTGATGTGTATCTTGAGTAAAACAATGTACCTAAGTATGTTTTGTTGTAAAAATACTGGAAATATGATTGTTTGCGAGACGATTTCCGTAGCAATTATGCCTAATGAAACTAATTACAGCTAGCTACACATTATACAGTATAATGTGCTTATCGTGTTTTTCAGTAATTTCGAGTGTTTTGCTGTACTGTAGATATAGTATTGTACTGTGTTCATCTGGCGTATGACAAAATATAACAACAATATACTAGGAACGGAGTAACTTAGACCAACGAGTAAATCCAAACACCCTATCTTGGTTAAACGAAGGAGTCCAAAACATTCTTTTCGCCACCTGTTGTTTGAAGCTTGTGATGAAATCATTCTGTTGTGGATATCACGCCGTAAGTTAAATCGCGAAGAACGTTACTGGTTGAAATACTTTTTCACCAACTAGCTAGCATTAGCGAATGGATTCCACCATCCAGGAACGTCTCATTGACATTCAAAGTGGCGATGAAACCCGTGTTGTATTTCATACACACGAATGATACATTTCTGGGATCAAGTGCAGTGAGAGTTATCCAGAGCTTTGGGAATAAGTCCAGGTATTATTACTGGCGTTTCCAACGACGAATTTTGCTGAGCAAGGTTTCTGACAAGCAGTCCACTGCATATGCGTAACAAATACCACAGTCTCCTAGACATGAACAAAACCGGGGAACAGGCTCGTCGCCAGGATTTCGCAGCAGGGGGCCAAAAATTTCAAGGGGGGCTTCATCTTTAGAACACAATGTTGGATGTATGCAGCAACCGGGGGCCAAAAATTAATTGGGAGACACATATTCCAAATTGGGGGCTGGGCACCATTGGCCCCCGCTGGCCATGGCCCTGGGGAAACCCCATGCCACTTAAATTGAGCAACTTGCGCGCTGCTTTGGAAAAGCTTACAGACAAACACAAGCCGCATGGTTTGCATTAGTTTGAACCAGCTGTTATTTTGGAAATGACAAATACACTTGCATTCGTTTTGTGTCAACTAGATTGTCCATTTCTATTTCATTGGCAGTAATTATTTCCAAAACAAAATAATATTTTCACACACCGCAAAAACTACCTGTAAGGGGGCGGTTTTCAAGTAAAGTTTCTGTAAGAGGGCGATTTTACAAAAAAGTTGAAGACCACTGGCCTAGATCCTTGTGTTGGAAGGCTTTTGAAAAATCAATGTTCAAAAACTGATTTTTGAACGTCGCTTTGAGCTGGAAATAGGTGCGAAACTAACATTACGGTCATGCAACATAAATTTTTTTTTGTAAAAATGTTTATAAAACTTTCAACGTAAACCCTAAAAGAAAACGTGTTTTCATACAGGTTCTTCTATCCTCAAACGTAAGGTTATAAAAAGCATGTTGTACATCACAAGACTTCTCTGCGTAGTGAAGAATAGAAACTATCTTTCATCACAATCATTCCTCTTAATATTGCAAAACCTGTTTGCACGACCAACGAAACAATAGGGCGCTAAGGAGTACTCGACATTTTTTGTTTACAGTACTTATCAATTTATTTTGTTTTTGCAGGTTCCTGACTTTGACAACTGGTTGAAACGATGGTCATTTGAAGCAACAGGAGTTTTTGCTTTGGATACAAGGCTTGGTAAATTGGC
>JGI24158J21664_10009381_pt1 | contig 13059 bp, 8 predicted proteins | sample Ectturendosymbi3_FD_21664 | JGI IMG/M metagenome (IMG submission 21664) | reverse complement strand
TTGGGTTTAGGTTTTGGGTTTAGGTTTTGGGTTTAGGTTTTGGGTTTAGGTTTTGGGTTTAGGTATTGGGTTTAGGTTTTGGGTTTAGGTTTTGGGTTTAGCTTTTGGGTTTAGGTTTTGGGTTTAGGTTTTGGGTTTAGGTTTTGGTTTAGGTATTGGGTTTAGGTTTTGGGTTTAGATTTTGGTTTAGGTTTTGGGTTTAGGTTTTGGGTTTAGGTTTTGGGTTTAGGCTTTGGGTTTAGGTTTTGGGTTTAGGATTTTGGGCTTAGGTTTTGGGTTTAGGTTCTGGGTTTAATTTTCAACTATGACCAATATTTTCCAGGGGGGGGGGCGAAAAGTTTTGTTGGTTACGGGCCTGTTTATTTAGCTTCATGAGGCAAGAGCACTGCTGGAACTATTTTTGCCACCAACAAATCATGTCTGGCTGAAGGCAAGATAGCTCCAGTGGGGTTTTTAATTCATGAGGCAAAATAAAAATACAGGTTTCTGCATGGGCGGATCAGGACTGGATTGGACTGATGATTTTCAAACATTTTGCTGATCAGGACTGGATTGGATTCAATCGTCTCAGATCAGGGTTGACTCGGACTTAAAAATTTCACAGCCTGCTCATCTCTGGTTCAGAAGACAATTGTAATTTGCGGCACCCAGTGGTGAACACATAGCAATTTGCTTTGAGGTTTGATGACATTTTGAAAATAGTTTATTTTTATGTTATATTGAAAAATGCATTAGCTCGAGGCACCCTTGAGTATCGTAAATGGCACTCTTGGGTGCCGTGGCACTCCGGTTGGGAAACACTGTTTTAAGGAGACGGAATCGGAAATTTGGGAAAGGTCGGAATTGGAGTCCGATATTTTACTTTACCTCCATTACGCAACCCTGCCTGGTAAGCTAGGCTACTCACTGCAGAGTGCCTTAAGCAGACATTTTTTCTCTGTTGCAGTTCGTATTGTAGCATCAAAAGAAGCCACTGTAATCATTAATCTGTGCATGAATATTGATATCGATTTTAGGTCTAATAAGTTCTAACAGTATATAGGCCTACTGTAACTTGAAAGCTTTTGAGTTAAACTGAATTAAGCTGCTTAAATTAATGCTAAGGAAATTTGCACATGATAGCATTTTAGTAGGGTTGCTGCTATGTGTAAGTTTATGCTTAGTCTGTGCTTCCCTTTTCTAGGCTTGAATCCATACCAGTTCTCCATAAGATTAGACAAATGTGTGTGAATGGCGTATTTTTGGTCTGATTCTCCATTTGCCAAGACGCTTATGGGAGCCAATAAAGATAAAGCTAGTCCGACGTTTTCAGCGGATTCGAGGAATGTAAATATTTATAATAATAAAAAACAAAGATAACAGTTTCCTGCAACAAAATTGAAAGGAAAGAATTAAATGAACCGACTATTGCTTATTCAAACCCTTAAATGGCCACAACCACGTCAAAAACGACCCAAAATGTCTCTGTAAAAACATTCAAAGAACAATCAAATGATTATTCAAAAAAACTAACCAAATGATCATTCCTAATTCCCAAAAATTTCCGAGGCACCAATAGCGTTTAAATTTATATCATGTTTTTCCTATTTTAAAAGAGTTGTTTTATGCAAAGGTCGGGGATTGCACTTTTTTATTAACCACATGTGATTGCAGGTGAATCCTAGTGGTTATACTGGCAACGTCATGCTTCGTTCAGTTTTTAACCACAGTTTCATCAGTATTGCCCACACACTTGTTTGGTTTTTTTGTTTATATACATCAAACTGCATAAGTATTGTACGGTTTCTTTCCTTGGCCATGTGTTTGGGCCTCTTTGCATCAAGATTAAAGTGAGTTCGTTGGCTTACTTTCCAGGTCACTTAACACGAATTCTGCTGATTCACCAAACGCCTTTCGGAGAAGTTAACACAGCACGCTTGCAGTTGCTTGGTTCGTAATTGAGCTAATTGGAAGTATTTTGATGTATGTTGGTGCTTTGCAGTCGTCGTGTTTGTTTTAACTGGGTTTTGTAATCCAGATTGCAGTAACAATGAAATTACTCCGTGTGTGGACTGCGGTAGGCATACATCCAGTGATGGATTTACGCATAGGCCATGGCCTAGGGCCCCGCGTAACTCTTTCCTATGACGACTCATTATTAACTAAAAATCTGCGAAACTGCGCAGAGGTAGACCTAGTTTGGAGACCCCTGATCTAAGGCAATTGTAGAACCAAAGTCGGCACAAAAAATATATATTTTTGAGGGGGCACTGCACATGCGAGGGGCACACATTGACCCTTTTAAGACAAACGGCCAAATAGGTCACACCTGCGCGGAGCCCCAAAAACTAAGATGGCCTAGGTCCCCGCGCTGCCTAATTCCGTCCCTGCCTACATCCTATCGGCGGTTACATCACAGTTCAGCAACTTTTGATGCATATTGGCAAAACAAATAATCAGCATGATTTTACCTCCGATTTATTTCATGATGTGGTCGGCTTATGCACTCATGTTACGCAATTACTAATATCTTTCCGCGGTCTATCTCGGTCTTTAACGTTGTGGGCACTGAGTCATTGCACGTAGAGTGAGAGGCTCAAATCCCAAAATAACTCTATGTGGTGTTGCTGCAACATCCGTTTTGGCGCTTCCTGTAAATGGTACGGTGGCGGTATGTTCGAAGCCAGTGGCTATCACGTAGCCTATTATCAAAAACATATTGTGATGGTAGAATTACAACGGTNTTTGCTACGAGATATTACTGTTCGTAGCGTTCTAATGCAACAAACATCGAGCCACCTGTCAACTCAGCGTAGATCACTTCTGCAGCGGCAGTCAGAGGAACCACACAAGTTACATGAAAGTATTGTTACTCTCGAAAAAATCTATTCCACTAAAAGTAGAAATACTGCTGTCCAAAACTACCCAAGCAAGAATTAGAAAGTTGAGAGCTTTCAAATTGTTGAAGTAAGTACTTTGAAAAGCAGTCATCAATCCAAAGCTAGTTGCGTAACATCACCTAAAATCGGAATGGAAACAAAAGTCGCTTCCCGATCTCGTTCAAATTTCTTTCCCAAAAGTTACGATCCCAACTTCAATGTCAAAGTCAAAATATAAAATTTTGAAAACTGAAGGGAATACTTTCAAACGTCTGTAATGGCCTTTAACGCATGTTGCAACCAGAATATGTAAACTTCTTTATGATTAAGTTAATAGTAAAATCCTCATCCACGTGTGTTACTTTGACCTAAGAGCTACTCGCATAAAAGTGGAAGTACCCATAAATAAAATCATAAATAGGTTTTTGAAATGGTTTTGCTACTGACCGTGAAGTATTTCGAGTCCTTGTAGGGCTGCTGCCCCCGCCATTCTCCCACAACCTCAAAATGGAACTTGAAGTGGTTTAACTAAGATCTTAATTGACTCCCTGATGGCAAGATTCAATGACAGGCATTCGTTTCAGTATAACGTTCATTTCAATAAAACTTATGACTGTAGAGTGCATAACAATAATGCTTAAAATTAAAAAGAAATGCTACGCAATTGTAAACCATCGAATTTCTAAAAATTAGGTTAGATGGTTTTAAATTGCTACCGACAGTACCATCATTCTCTGCAGCACAATATTGACAGAGGCCAATATCCACATTAAGGTTATTTTAACGTTTATCGCGAAGCGATAGAATGCTTGGTTAGTGAATTTGTCGGCCTGCCCGTCCAAAAGCTTTTTCGTTGACGCAAGGCATGAGTTTTCTTTCTAAGTGGGCTTGAATCAGCTTTTCAGGTGCTACTTGGCCATGTTGTTGTAAAAATAAAGCTATCACTTGAGTAATTTTCAAACGTGCATAGTAACTAAAATCAAAGAGTGCCATTATTTATATACCTGTTCGCAGAATTTAGTGTACTAACAGCATTCGTATATGCGCCCCAGTGTGTATTTTTATAGAAGGGCAGCTGCTGCAATGTCGAACCATAAAGCTGTCCGTGGTTGCGTCTTCTAATGCTTTAAAAGCAGTGATTATTAAAAAATGGGACGGGTGTGCCAACAGTACAGCTATTTGTTATTTCGTTGCTTGGCATTCATAACGTTGGGAAGTTGTCCCCCTCTGAAACATGCCAAACACGCCCTATTCTGCTTTATTATTGTTTTTCTGGAAAATGTCTTCCACACGCGGCCAAAGTTCTTTTGTAGCAGAATTTGCAGAAAAGTTTCGTAAAAGTGATGAAATGCCGGAAGTGAGTCAGGCAAGGTAAACGCTATAGACAACAGCACGGAAAATATATTACAAAACGCACATATTTGTTTCAGTGAGGGGAAAAATCTTTCTCGAGGAAAACGGATGGCATTTATGAAAGTTCAGTTTCTGGCACGGTCTACATAACGCAAGCAAAACATTCTGCCAATTTTTAACAGTGATATAATCGTCTAAAGCTCAGTATTCACAGCATACTTGATGCTTTCTACCTTTTTAAAAAATTTTGAGCCTAGAGAAGAAATTAACTTCGCTTATAACGTAAGTGCCGACTGTTTGAAATTCAGGCAGGTTACTCCACAAAGACCAAAATGCCTAAGAAACACAGATAATAGAGAGCCTTCGTTGAGTTCTGACAGCCTTGGTTTAGCTGGACCACGTTTTATCTAGTCTAAAACTCTTGTTCGAAAATGTCAAAAGGCACTTGCCAGCTTCGCCTCTTTTTAGTTGCACGACTGAGTCTTTGTTGGTATTTGTCATTTAGTAGGGTGCAATAAACTGATTCATTAAAATGCTCTTACGTATCAGATGGAACTGTAACGGCTGTGAAGAAAAGATTGATGTGTTGATGCAAAGCTTGCACTGCGAACCTAACGAGATGTTTGAAGTATGCACAAACCTTTTGAAACGCAAACAAAATGAGTAAAAGGATTTCCTAAACATTCTTGCCTGATTCCAACATGAAGATGTCTTTGGATACGTAACTGCGTACTTACCACAGCAAATTGCTCATCAGTTTTACTCTAAAAATCTATTCAGCTTGCTTTATGATGAAATATGTTAGTTGAACTCTATCTAGAACAGGAATTCTCAACGTGAGGCGTGTGCCCCGTGTTGGGTCAATTTGACATTGAAGAATGAAGTTTAGTGGCGGAAATAGAATTCCTTCGCCTAAAAAGGCATTTATTTTTTAAGAAATAAAATATATATTTCCCAGGACAGCATCATGACTTTGAAGATGCTTATGTGGGGCATGGCCCAAAAATCTGAGATTGCTGTTGACCATGAAGTATTTCGAGTCCTCGTAGGGCTGCTGCTTCCGCCATTCTCCCCAGAGGAAACGTGGGCACGAAAATGAATGAAAAAAAATGAATGGCCCAAAAACGTTGGGAAATATTGATCCAGAACTATACTACGACAGATCGAACTTATGAAAACCACTTGTGTTTGTTTTATGCGTTTCTTTGTTAGCAAATTGCAGTTGTTCAACAAATGACGCCAGTGGTGTTCCCAACTCTGTGATTACGGAAAAATACCTTTTCCTGATCAGTCAGCACATTTACAAACTGATATACAACCTAAGGTGCTCGGTTCCTTTTGCATCTTGATAGCAAAACATAAGGGGTTTTGAATCAGAGCCGCCAATACCATGTTTGTTTTCAGCTATCGGTTGGGTGTGCCGTGAAATACCGAAGATAGAGTCGTATTTTGCTGTCTCTCAAAATGCATGACCCTCCGCTGATTTTAATTAGATCCGCGTAATCTTGTCAAAAACTAAGGCATCAATAAGTAACCGTAAATTCTGAAGTAATTGGAAACAGGCATTACGCTAATTTCTCATTCATTTTAAACAGGATATGGTGCCTGCGGCAAAACAGGAAACAACTGAAGATGTACATTTTAACGGAAAGCGACACTTATTATTAATTACAGCCTTGGGCGCCGACATAATCGCAAATTACTCTCTGTCTGATATTGCAATGTCGAGCTCAATTGGAGAAATGAACATATCACCCGAGGTATCTTGTCATATCAGTTGTAGTAACTGCAGTCATCCGCAAATTCACGAGCTGATTTTTTGAAGTAGATGTCAACCTTCGACAAAGTACAATCACGATGTACAGCAGCAATAACGACTATCGAACTCCAAGATCTGGATTCCGACCGTTTGCAAGCCACCGCACGCAAATGCAAGTACTAAATAGCGTTGTTAACTCAAGACGAAGCTCTTTCATAAACATAAAGTAGTTACGAATCCTGCATAACGATATGAAAATGACCACGCCAGCAACATCATTTAATTGTTGCGCAGGCTATACGCACCAGAAAGCAGTGTTTTCTTTTTAGCTTACAAATATAGGTAATTGAGCACATAACTGCTTTGCTGCAAGGTTAGTGAAAACAGCCATCGCACATGTTTGCATCTGCTTTGCCTCAAAAATGCCTGAAAGTTTAAGAAAATTATTCCTGTACAACAGGGGTGCCCAGCCCGTGGTTCGCGATCCCCATGCGGCTCTTACGCAATTACCAGAAGTCTCACTAAATAACATGCATAACAATAAACAGCTTGTAAAGTTCTGTCATTGTCATGTTGGTGTGTGATATTTACAATAAATCTAGTTGAGCAGAAGTATGTGTATGAGTGAGGAAGAGAGGGGATGATGTTCATGTGTGCCCATGTGTGTGATGTGGCCCTTTGCGGTAACACAGTAAGAAATGTGGCTCTTGGTCTCTGACTGGTTGGCCACCCCTGCTGTACGAGTTCATTTGATAAATACACGTTTTGTGAAATGAGCACGGACAAAAATGCTTTTCAGCAACAACTCACATTGAACAATATTCTCCATGCAAAGAAAGTCTACCCCATTTCAAATTTATACATTTCTTCTTTTTGGGCACAATCCGAGGTTTCGATCAATCTTTGTTTTTCAAAGTATTGTCCCACGACTACAACATCTCTTAGGCCTGTTCAAGAAGCGTTTGGAAGAAAAACTTACGTAAAATGCAATAGATCTAAAGTAAGCTCCAATGTTATTATACTTTCCGATCGGTTGTCCTCCGGAACACCGTCACGGTGAGGCTCTCAGCGCAGTTGCATATGCAAAAGTGCTGATTTTATAATAAATGAACAAGTGATCTCTACACAGAAGCAAAAACCGCGCTTCTGGGTAGACTTGCAAAATGAGGACGAAAAGCAGATAGAAAACATGTCTTTTTGTAAGTTTGTGCAACATTTAGGACTTCAAGGAAATTTAAGGCTTTGTTGTTTGATTGTTAGTACGCATTTCTTTCGGCGAAGTTTTGCTGTGATTTTAAAGTGCTTTGTAGCAGATTTATAACGGCAAGTTGGTCGCCATAGGCTTAAGACAAGAGTGCACAACCTGCATGCGGCCTTCCATAAAAATTTATCCGGCCGTGCCCGTGCACATGTAATTCAAAATATAAGTTATGGCGGCCGTGCATTAATAAAAACTCTTTTTCTGTGCTATATTATAAATATACTAATATAGAAAGATGGCCAAACAGACATGTGTAAGCAGGCTGGGCTTAGCGTGTGGAAACAGAAGCAATGCAACAATAAAAATGTCTTGAACTCACGGGCGACCGTATAATTCATAAAACTAAACGTTATGCGATCAGCAATAGCGAAAAGGTTATGCACCCCAGGTATAAGGTTTTGTTGCATGCGCGAAGACATTGACTGTGCTTACGTATTGCCGTGATAAGGAATAAATCAATACTTTGACTCCGCTACAATAAGAAATACGCCACCGTTTTTGTATTTCCATGACCAAAAATTGAGCAAGTTTGTCGAATTGAAAGACGTTTTCTCAACATCAAATTTTGGGCTCTTAAACGTTTCGGAGGTGCAACAACTCTTTTTGTTATGCTCCTGTTTGTTTTGCAACTAGACGTTTTTCATTACATCGGACGTCACGTTCCAAGATTGCAAACTTGTGGAAATCTTTCATTGGTTCGGTGCTACACACACACATGATCAGAAAGTGCAACTGAAGTAATGGAAAAAGTCATCCCACTGCAGTTTTTAAGTCATTAACATATAACAGAGATGTTTTCCACATACAATAATCATTAACAAAAATTGCTTTAACCGAAATTGGCATCAAGTGCATCAACAGCGAAATTGTTCTGAGAAATACCCGAATAACAACATCCACAAAAAACAACTCAAGTATAAAAAGTGATTTTTAATTCAGTCAATCATCTGTTTTGACAGCAAAAGTTTGTTTTGACACTAGGGTTGTAAGTAGGAGTAACAAAACAAAAATCCAACAGCATTCCCGAAATTAGCAAAAGGTATACATTTCAAGCAAAATTAGTTTTTGCCAAATTTGCAGAAAGTTTTGAAGATTTCTGTCGTGCAATCATATTGCCTCCTCCAAACTTTCGTGCGTTTGTAACAAGAGAAGCTCGTTCCCGCATTGAACAGGAACTCTGTCATGATTTCTTTAAAAACAAAACCATCACAATATAATAGTATCAAATCAGTTTGGTGTGTTCTTTCCGCTTCACAGTAACATAACGCTGTTTGGTTTTCGAGCAGAAAAGCGCTACTGTGGTGACATTTTAAAGCATCTGAAGGGTTAAGAGCAATTAAACAAACTTGCAGAAAGAAGCCAAAAAGGCGTTCATGATGTAATCATTTTTTACATAAACAGCCGATGCCCTCTGGCAATGCGCTCGAGGACCTTCGCCTGTCGATATCAAATGCCACGCATGCATGTTATCAGATAGAGGATCTTTCCCTCTGTATAGGTTTTGCTGGCAGTGCTGCGTGCATGCAGGAGTATCAACAGACGAACCTTCCAAGACGGAAGCAGCGCAGTGCATCAGGAAACACTCGGAGATCACTCACCGATAACAACAAAAGTCAGTGCTGCTTGGCAACCTCCACCCACTTCCGACGCTAACAAAGGCACCGTTTCTCGCCTCAGCTCTTGTGGGCTTGGTTCGATTAAATAACGTCTCTTCGGTTTTAGCTTCACTCCGTCATGAGACCCAAAGAGCCCAGCACTTTGGTTAGAATGACATCAGAGACTGCGTCGAAAACAAACTGCACATTTGTGGTGTCAGTTGCGCAGGTAAAGTGCGCATAGATCATTTTTTCTGGGTGTCGGTTGAGCTTCTCAAACTGCATTTGAATGTAGGTAGCAGCTTGGTCATACGTGTTCTCACCTTCGTATTCTGGGAAACAGATGGTCAGTGGTGACGTGGATATCTTCTCCTTAAAGATGTCTGTTTTGTTGAGGAAGAGTATCATAGACGTATTGCGAAACCATGTGTTATTGCATATCGATTCGAAAAGTCTCAAGCTTTCGTGCATTCGGTTTGTTTCCTCGTCTTCGGCAAGAAGAAGGTCGTAGGCCGAAAGAGCCACACAAAAAATTATAGAAGTCACGTCTTCAAAACAGTGAATCCACTTTTTACGCTCCGATCTCTGCCCTCCGACGTCAATTAACCGAAAATCGAGGTTTTTGTAGTTGAACCACGTTTCGGTGATCCCAGTGGTCTTCACTCTCGTGCGCAATACATCTTGATCAGTTGGAATATAATCCGCCTCACATAGGCGCCCCAATGCTTCAAAGTAGTAACTAGCGGAATCGTTGAGCTGGTACTCTCTGGATCGATTAAACGCTTCTTTCACGCCTTCATCTGCCCAAAGCCTGGATAGGGCACCACCGATATCTCCCACCAACTCGAAATCACCCAATGTCTGACTGACAGCCGACACGCGTTTGGCGTCCTGTAATCGCTCAGGGTGGTCGAATTCGATTTTCAGTGACGACATCGCTTTAACAATGGCCACCATCGACTGGACAACGTTGGCAAACACAACGTGACGGTAGTAAAATCTCTCTTTTTCCGAATACCCTTCCTTGTACAAGATCTTCATTTGCTTCGCTATTGTGCTTTTACCGGACTCCCCAGCACCAAGCAAAAGCAGCTTGACTTCTTTATCACTGTGCTTAGCATCTTCTTTGATAGTCCTGTCGATCGCCCTCGAGCGCATAGCAGCCTGTGAATCGCCAGCAGTTGACGAAGCGCAACCCATTTGGACCGTTAATTAGTTAAATTCACTTCACAAACGCAAATTATAAAAAATTCACCCCCAAATATATAAGGAGCTTTTAGCAAGAGTTAAACGAGACCAAAGGTTGTTACTAAAGAAAGACCAGTTCTAATTCTCCTGAAAAGCAAAAGAGCAACGCTTATTACATACCTGCAATACGCAAACATTACATTGAGTTTTGCAGTGTACTTTTTCATCTTTGTATCATCAAGCATAGATGTAGCTGGGGCTGAAGGACTGTGGGTNTCTCAATTATTTCGGAAATGTTTCAGTTAAGTGCAATTCAGCCGCATTCTTTGAGTNTTAATTATTATAATTTCTAGTCCATTTTTCAGGTAAAATTAAACTGCGCATAGTAATCAACAAGTGGACAAAAAGTATAAAGTCCGGATGGCATCAGCTACCAGATTCAGTAAGTCTGATTCTGACTTGCCATATTTTTATAGCATCAAAAGCTGATGTTTTCGGCTACGCGTTTCTTGAAAATCCCCTTTGAGATATTGTGACTGCTGATTCAAATTGTCTGTTATACCATTTATGGCACAAACGTAAAAGAAAATGTAGGCCGTACAAGAGGTACAACCATAATAGCGATTTCACAGATAACCTTACTTACATCAAAGTTGTCAAAAATCATTACCTCCCGCTAGGTAGATAACTACCCAGCCTCACACAACTCAACTTCCACGTTTCAACCCAAACAGCTCAATCTCACACAATTAAAATTTACACAACTTCATTTTATAATGTACTCTCTCACTCATAGTGTTTTTGTGCAAGTTGCGTACATGTATCAAGCATCTTTGTATGTGAGTGTGTGTACTACTTTTTGCGTACAATCTCTTATGATAGGTAGCAAGCATTATTGGAAGGTAAACAAACAAATAAAGATATAAATCAATAATTGAATGTTAAACGAATGAATGAATATAGCAGTAAACGAATCTAACACTGAAATATTTAAACTAAATTACGGGGAACACTAGCTGACTTAACGCAACTAAGCAAACAATGTCCCGCTAAAATAGAAAGTCTGTCGGATCTACCCAATGAGGCTTAAAACAGAATGAAAACAACGTAAAGAGCCTGGCCATTAGAACGAAACAGCCACGCTTTCAAAATATTTGGTACAGTGCAGTGGCGTAGCTAGCCAAAATCTTTGGGGAGAAAAATGTTTGACTTTATGCGAGCAACAGTATTTGTGTTTGGGACGCCACTTCTCAAAGCACAAAATGTCTAGACATGCTAAAAATTAGGGGATGCCCCCCTGGCTACGCCTCTGGTACAGGGTACCTTTGCTTGAAGAATGCGCTAACAACAGAGTTATGAAAAAGCTCTATGGTCGGTGTTTTTTGCTTGTCTTTGGGTTGTGGAGCATGTTTTCGAAGCGTGTCATGTTTGACAACCTTTATTTTTAAAGCAATAAGCAGCAAATCATATTAATAAGATGTACAGCTTCTTGTCTTCGCTGCAGAATTGTTTCGTTTGAAAAGTAGGAGAATAGAGTTATGCTTGGTTGAATTGTGTGGAGATTGATTTGTATGAAGGATGAGCTGTGTGACGACGATTTATGAAAATTTTTGTCGGGTTTTTAAGTTGTGTTCAGCTTGTTGTGTTGGAGCCCTTCCTAGTACATTGCTAGGCACAAAATTTTGAGTTACAGCAAGTGCTAACCGTATGGTAGTTTCGTGTTCCATCATGCAAATAGAAAAAAAGCTTTGTTTCATGCATTCAGGAAAAAGACATCAGTCTAAAATATTTCCCGTGAAAACGTCATCTGCCCCATGCTCCTATTTGAGAAAATGTTTTAAAGGAGCAAATATTTCAAGTGGGTCAAACTTGTTAAAACCTAAATCAAGCTGGGTGCTATTCATAGTCAGTGCCGCTGAAGGATAATCAGGCCCAGGGCAATCGAGCTGTACAGCCCTCTGTTGTAGAGTTATGTCTTGGTTATAGAAACTACTGACACTGATTCAATCCTGCTTTTTTAATAAAACATGCAGTATTGGTTCATGTGAATAAACTCAGTTAATTTTCAGAGGGGTCGGATCGACGCTATTTCAGTTTCTGAAACAGCACAGTTCACAGTTTTTTTTGTTTAAAAACTATTTTGAAGAAAAAAATTGAAATAGAAGTAACCAAATAAGCTGTGTAAGAGTGTAGGGTACCGTATGTAGGGCGTCGTTGGTCGATAACGATTCCACAGAGATTCCTGCCAGTGTATCCACAATAATAGAGTAACCAGAAAAACCTAACGCCCATCAACAAACAATTATTTTGTTTTTACAGCAACTGATTATTGCTCAATTTCCCTCTACGTTTGTTGGAAGTGACAGGTGAACAAATTTTAATTGTGCAACAGTTCAACTGCAAATAACGTAATATAAAAAGTTTACAGTACACGCCATATTTTCAGTCAACTATGCAGTTATTCTGAGGACAACGAACAGCCCACTCAAGTACAAATAGTATCAACTACTTACATGAAGAGCACAGCTAGATTGAAATATTTGTTTGGATCTGTCGTTCAAGCAACAATCTGCCATAAAGTAACCAAATTTCGCGTCAGTTGCACCTCATGCATCATCTTTCAAGACCTAGATGACTTTCATGTTCATTCAACAACAATCGTTTTACCCGAATCGAAAACCTGCGTTTGAAAAACAGTTTTTAAGGAGTATCTTTTATTAGATAAAGAGAAACAGTTCAAGGAACATTTGACTTCAAAGCATGGAATAAACTTAGGAAAAAAACAAACCAGATTAGTGGTTCTCAACCTTTTATTAAGCGGGTCTCCATTTACTGACCCCAAAACAATTGTGGATCCCATGATTTTCCAGCTTTTTTGAGGTCATTCAAAAATATTATTTGGTCACTGCTTAGAACGAAATGCAGCAATCTTCACTTGGTCAGATGGTCATAGAGCAGTGGTTCCCAACCTTTTTAGGCTTGCGGCACCCTACAAAACAGAAATATAATTTCCGGCACCTAGTGGCGAACCCATAGCAATTTGGA
>JGI24158J21664_10009380_pt1 | contig 13060 bp, 5 predicted proteins | sample Ectturendosymbi3_FD_21664 | JGI IMG/M metagenome (IMG submission 21664) | reverse complement strand
TGTGAATATAATCTTGACCACCATTGGCAGTTGTGGCGAGCGTATTTGTCAACGAGACGGGAGATCGCGCGAGCAGTTTATCCCCCTCCTGTAACGGCGGTCTTGGTGCCCATCCGTTACATCTGTCTTACAAAAAAGTACCTGAGCTATGCGACAGCACTAGGAATGAGCTACGAAAAACCGGCTAGTAACAAACTCAGGAAAAAATGGGAGTAAATGAAGTCAGCAACAGCAATCAAGTAAAAAGCAACGATTAAACAAACAAATCAGTACAGCACAAAAAGGCAATACAAAATTAGCAAAAAGTGGCAAATGCGCAAGTTTAGTCAGCGACTGATAGAGTGAGAGCTGCCAAGCGCAGGCAGGTTACAGTAAAAAGCAGCGAGAAAAGGATAAAAATACAAAATTGAGTCGCACTGTGACATAAAAAGTTTGCAAGTTCGTAAAGAGCTTGAAAGCAATATAGTCGCACGGCGGGGGTTGATAGAACAAATGCCAGCCGATAAAGTTTTTGTTCGGTTTTAAATAAATGAAACAGTCTTACTTGGTCCTCGGCGAGCAATCGAACATTGCAGTTGCTCCGTCAGCAAAAGTTGAAACTTGTAGAAACGGTGGGAAAGATACAGAAAATTCGTGAAGTAACCGAAGTGCATGAATTCAAAAGGCGTGGTAAACAAAAGCCAAGTAGTACGAAACCACGCGAAATAGATGATAGTCTTCAGTTAGCGTCGATCAAAGCGACGTGCACCACTGGAGCTGAATGGAGGTTTAAAGTAAATTGCTGCTTGAAACTTCCATTTGCAGAATCTTGTTTGTGAAGAGCAAAGAAAATCGTAAGAAGCAAGGAAGCTTTTTCAGTAAACACTGGGCCCCTACCTAGCTTGTAGCCTATATCGGTATTTACTATTCGTTTGGTTTCAGTAGATTGTTGAGTTTTTGGGTTTTTCAGAGTGTTTTCCGTTGATTTCGGGTTTTTGTATAGACGTTAAATACCGGAATTGCTATTGTTTCTCAACTATTTTCTGAGTGTTAGCCTGTGGGCTCCGTTCAGCTACGTTTCCCTTGGCTCAAACCTCTAGTTACGTCACAGCACCTGATTAAAGCAAGGTTGTACTGCAGACAGTTTTTTTTCATTTGGGGGGGCCACTGGAGGGGCCAGTTTTGCAACAAGGGGAGCTGTCAATGGTCTGTGTAGGACTTTCCGGACTTTCAGAAAGAGACCTGAAAAATTTTTGGGGTGCCACTGGCCAGGCAAAATTTTGGGGGGGCAGTGGCCCCCCCTGGCACCACCCTATCTCCGCCCCTGACTGCAGATAAGAGCTATGTGTAGGGCTAGCAGCAGTATCCTACAATATAAGCATAGTTTTTCTTAGGTGACAGAGCAATACAGTAGTTTTGTCAACGTTTGTATCACGTAAAGTTCGACTGTTATTTTAGATGTGATTTCTTTCCATTTGAATTTTTTTCAGTAAAGTCATTTAGAAATCAGATTGCTATTGAGTACTTGCGTCAGTCCCGTCGCCACGGGGGGCTTTGGTGGGCTTCCCAAATTGAAACGTGAAACACAATACATCAGTGGAGTTTTGGTCAAATTTTAGAATGTCAAGCCCCCCCGCACAAACGCGAATCCCCCCCACAGAACCGCAAAGCCTCCCTATTGAAATCTTTCTGGGGACGGTTCTGACATGCGTGCGTTTGTACTGTTTTTTTCATTTGGGGGGGCCACTGGCCACTGGGGCCACGGGCCGCATGTGGCCCGCGAAACCATTTTGTCAACTATGAATAAAATAATGTTGAAAAAAACTTCGAAATGTGTTTACGAAAAATTTGTTGATTTGGTAGAATATAACATATCCCGAAACAATCCCATTGTGTAAAACGTCCGGCCCTCGACATATTTTTTATTAGCTTATATGGACCTCGAACAAAAAGGTTTGGAGACCCCTGCCTTAGAGTAGTAGCCTAATTCTAAGGATTCTAAGTTTATGCAACCATGCGGAGGTTTATATAAAGCTCAACGAATATTCCTTAGCTTGATGGTCACTTAGTGGTCAGGCGAAAGATCCTTTTCAAGATTGAAAATAATTAAAAATGAATTGAACAGTCGCAGTGTTCCAGGAGAGGTAGTCCACACCACGTATTCGGTACATTAAAAGTGACAAACTTAGGCAAAGAAACTGCAATGAATGCTTAGATAAGTTTGTTATGAAGGCCAGGACAAAACCTTTTTAACTGTTTACTGTGTCATGTTTAGCCTAAGGGTACTTGATTTCGATTATTGTAGCTTTTTATTTCTTTGGTGGGGACTGGTGAGCTCAGCCCTTCCAAATTTCAATCTGAAACACTGTAAATCAGTGAAGACTTAATAACATTTTCAGAATCGTGAACCGAACAGATACAAACTATTTGGGTGCGTTTTACCTGACGCGTTTTGCTCGTGTGTGTGATATTTTTACAGCCATGGTAAGCGAGTTTCAAAGTGCCGAACGTGGTCATCACGTTGTGCTTTAAAGTCTTTATGCCGCCACACATACTATATAGATGCAGTGTGTTTGCTTTTTTCACACACGTAAAAAACAGATGTGATCCTTAAAAAAACGTAGACCAAGTGTTTTACTGAATATTTCAATTGTTGCGATTTTGGCTGGTTTGCCTGTAGCAGTTAAGAATCCTGTTCCCGCCAGCCAAGTAGAATTTCAACAAATCCGTGCAATTTAACGCTTTTGCGTCGAAGGCAGCAACAAACGCTGTGATCGTGGGGACTCCAGTAATGATTTATAATTTTTCACTAACCGTACTTTCAGAGGGTCATTTTCGGAATTTCGCAAACTGATTAATTCCATTTTTCCCTCGCAACAACGGTTGAGGGGGCCTCACAGGTGAATTGGCCTATGGCCTCGCATCAGTTAAATCCGGCCCTGAGCAAGTGTTACGTGTTAGCTAACAACAGCGTTAGGAATGTGTCTGTAACGCTGTGTTTCTGCCTTCAACGCAGTTGCAAAAAGTGTCTGTAACTCTGTGATAACGGTGGCTCCAATGCCTTGTAAAATGTTCTGTTTTTGTCGACCTACGTTATGCAGAGTGTGTGTGCTTATACCATGAACTTCGTCTCTGCTCACTAACGAACAAATTAAAATTTTAAATCTACCGCACGGCGCACGGGTACACAGTACATCTCTGTAGTGTGGTTGAACTGGACCGGTCTGCCTGGTACGCGATTGGGGAATGTCCCCTAACCAGTGTTGCCGCTTGTAAGGAAAAAAAAATCCTTACAGTAAGGATTTTGTAGGGAGTAGGGAATCCCTACGGGAAAAATCGCTATTTTGTAGGGATTTTTGTGTTTAGAATTATTATCGCTTTGTTTCTACTTTTGTGACACTTCACGGAAGTGTATGGTCAACAATTTATTATTAGTACGCTTGCAAAACGAACTGGAAAATGCGTTTTTGCTACTTTAGAAGGCAAATCCTAGTGCTGCGGTCAGGAACCTTTTTGGCTAAAGGAGCCATGAAACCTACATATTTTTAATTGTATTTCCGTGAGAGCCATATAATATTTTTCAACTCTTTATGCAACTAACTTACGCAACTAACGTGTGCATTTTTAAGCAAAATCAACAATTTTAAACCATGGTAAATGTCTGAATTTTCTTTTGAATAACATGCTTCTTACTGTTAATGCAACTTCTGGTGCTGCATGGTGTTGCTGATGGCTTTGTAGGAAAATTACCAGAAAAAGTTTCATCCATAACAATCGTGTTAAGAAAATATCAAGCGAGCGAGATGCCGTCATCAATCAATGCCATCATCATGTCCTACTATATTTGGTACTGGGTTATTTTTGACGGAAGGACGGCAGTGTGGCCAAGTTTTCTGCTTGCTAGAATTGCATTCTGCTGAGTGGAAGCCAAGGCTTAGCCTATTAGGTGTAGCCTAGTCTATTCCAATTTACACAGACTGCAGTGCAAGTACAATACTAGTGAAGAGTACAGTCATAATCATTATGCATTATGATAATGCAATGTCAATGTGTTTATAACTGCATGACATCAAAGCACTGCTGTCTGAGGTTGAAAGAACTTTCTCCCGCTTGAATAACAATAAAAACAAGCTGAGTGATTGTCTGGCTATGTGCACTTTGGAAGCAATAATTAAATCTAGTAAGAATTTTTCAGGTAACTTTGAAGTCAACCAAAGTCTCAGGCATTTACAAATTACATGGCGAAACAAAGAAAAATATTTTGAAAAATTAAACTTCTGAAGCTGTTGGTGCCATCACTAATGAGACTTTTTCCTTGTTAATTGCAACCAGCTGGAGAGTTACAAGGGATTATGCTTAGGTTTATTCTCAAAGGTACTGGCTAATCTTAGAAGACATTGATTGAGATAATTTTTTTGAAAAAAATTGACATGCAGTTATGCATAGGTGCTTTCTGTAAACTTGTGTTATTTTTATACGTGTAATTTTAATCTTGCACTCTTAATTATGCAACGTATGTATGTCATGTTTCAAGGCCAGATGCTGTAGCTAAAGATGACTGCGTTTTTTGTTTCAGCTTGTGTAAGGAAATGTAGGGATTTTTCACTATTGTAGGGAAAACTTGTTAACATAGAGTTGTAACACTGCCCTTAACGGAGTTGTTTCTGATATGGTAGTGATGACGGGTCAGGTCGTGGTCACTGGTCAGTGCTACAGTAGCGCTCCTGATGTTTTACAACTAGAAGTAGTGGTTCCCAACCCGCCCACTGGAGGGCCACAGGCGGTTTTTACATTGGCCATGGCGCTGTTTTGCATAATTCAAATTCATATGAGTGGTGGTATGAAGCACCTATCGTGAACCTAAAATAACGCTGCCGACACAATGTCGTTAAAGCCCATTTTCTGTTAAGATTTCCATCTGTGTGTTTTGAATTGCTAAACATTAGGCTAGATGTAGAATGTATGATAGTAAGCTCAGATGCACGCACCAAGCAGTATGCAACTTATAGATGCAGTGTGCCACTCTCTGATGCACGCATCCAGAAGTATGTTATAACAATTAAAATCAATTCTGTCTCTGCAATCAAAGAAAAAGCAGAATAGTGTCCAGTCTCGAAAATGACTATTTTATTTACTGCTTGGCATATCTTGATGACATAGTTCAACAACTCAATAAAGTCAATCTAAAATTACAAATACAAGGAAAGGGAATGACAATCTTCGATTTTATTGACACCCTCAGCATGTTTGTGGAAAAACTTGACAATTGGAAGGAAAAAGCTCAATCAGGAAATTTTGCTATGTTCAAGATGGTGCCACGGCAGCTGGTGATGAAGTGAATGTTGACATAGCATCAGAAGTTGTGTAACACCTTGGAGGGCATCGTGAGAAAATTGTGCTGTACTTTTCTGAAATCATCAAAACAACTTGGATTTGGTGAAAAATTTTTTTGTTGCTCTAGTCGAGAATGTTGCAGTATGCAAGCAAGATGATTAACCTTCAAAACAATTCTGGGGCCAAATAAGTTTTCGAAACTAATACAATTTGTGATTTTTAGCTGAAAGTGTCTGATGTTTATCTAAATGTTAGAAAAAAATTCTCAAAAAGTTTATTTTCCCCAACACACATTTATCTAAATGTGGATTCTTTACCCTTCTGCACATGAAAACAAAAATTCGTAACTGACCCAACTTTGATTTAGAAGACAATCTTAGATGTGGTGTTTCTATTACGCAGCCAAGAATTGACAGTCTGGTTGAAAACATCACACACCAGAGCAAAAATCACAGAGAAGTTTTAAAAAAGGTTGGGAGCCACTGAACTAGTAGTATATCTAGTGTTTTTGCATTTCATCTAGTGTTCTAGTGGTTTTTATAGCTATCTAGTGTTTTTTATGTGTGAACTGAATCTAAGTAATTGCACAATTTGTATATATGTAACTGCAGTTGAGACTTTTTGATTTTGTGCAATTGAATTGTAATTTGTTAGAAGCTGAAATCTATCTAATATTAGGCTGCATCATAAATTACACAAGAGCGTATAATCTGTTTTGAGTTTACCCGCTACGAAGTCACTGTGGTCATCTGTTAAAGCTTACGTTAATTTTTAGCTGAACACCAATCAGAAAGCAACAATAATAGACATGTCTGGTGAACTCCACGGTGCACTAACAAATGCATGAAATGAAACTTGTTGGAGGTGAATATTTACAAAGCCACAAACAATGAAACTGTCACCTTCTATAAGGTATGCCTACCTCCACCAAAGCAACTATGCACAGCCATACCATGGTGGTACCAATGCTCTTGTGAACAGCTGAGTCATTGGCTTGCTCAGGTTAAATCCACAGATGGCCAAGGAATAGGATTCGGAGTGTCATAGTCAACTCCAGCAGGTTTCAGTTATTTTTTCAGACTCAGATCCAGAGTTGCCTGTCATTTTCAGCAGTGCAAGAGTCCGTGTGGTCTTTTACATGTTACAGTATTTCTTAAATGAAAACATTACTGAATTTCGGTTGCATCAATGGTAGCTGGAGTCTGAACAGGAGTCCAATTCTCAAATTAGAAAAATTTTCAGACCTGCATTCAAAAATTTTGGGGAACAGATTTGGAGTCTGAAAATGTGACTCCAGCCACCTCTGGTTAAATCCCAACCTTAACCTAACTCTGAACCTTAATCCTAAATATTTTGACCCTGAAACACTACCCTAAAACAACGCTCACCCTAAATCCTAACCCTAAAACCTAGCTCTAAAACCCTAACCTTAAAACCAACCCTAAAACTCAAACCCGAACACTAAAACCCCATCCCTACAACCATAACCATATACCAAAATCCTAGGCTATAACCTTGCCTCTGCAGGTGCAATGACTCAACACTTTTCACGCGGCATTGCTGCCCCATGGCATGTGAAATGGCTAAAGTAGGGTACCCTACGCAAGGTGAAATTTTCATTGTGTGCAACTTCATAAATATCTGCAAAGGGTTTCATACATATATTTCTTGTCAGTGCATGGTAACGAATAGCCTAGATCTGTTTTTAGTCATTTTTTGCTGAGACATTTTGGTCACTGAAACATTTCAGTCATTTTTCTCACAGTTGTATTAAACTCACCATAAAACTGTTTTTTAGCCTATATTTTCAAACATTCTGACTGAAATGACTTAATTTTTTTCAATCATTTCAAAAATGCTTCGGTCTATGACTGAAAAATGATCACAAAAAACAGGTCTAGATGTTTTGTAACGTCATTTTCCTATTTGGTGTTCAGCTAAAGATTGACCAAAAGTTGAAGTGACCTGTGCAAACAAGCATAAGTGTTGATGCTATCTCTCATTTTCTTTGTCTGTGGTTTATAATGAGTTGTGCTTGTGCCATGTCTTTGTTGCATTGCAATATATTTTCTGGCCATTTTCATTGTGTGTAAGTTTGCCTTATGCTGCTTTCAAAGCCTACTTGCATTGAATTACTTTAGAAGACTAATCAATAATTTCTAATCTAGTGTTTTTGTGAATCCACACTCCTAGTGATTTTATCATGGAATGTAGTATTTTTTGTAACAACAGAGTGACAACATTGGTTGTGGCAGTAAGCGGCTTACATTTACGGTATCTGAAAGTTTAACTAAGACACTCATATTCTTGTTGCAACCTCTCAGTTGGCATTGCGTTGAATGTGCGATTCACCATGAACAAGATGTGCGTGAAGAATAACACCCATATATTATGTGGTGCAAACAAGCAATAATAGAGTGATCATGATATGTAAGCTCTGCTGACATTAACTTGTGAACGATTGAACATTATGACTAATGTACATGGAAGGTGATCGCGGCACGTAATCTCTATTGTTGCTTGCTGCCACAGTGCGAAGCTTTGCACTATATGCCGCTTGGGCTTTCCGATTGCAACAAAATGGTGCTGTGACCAGGATATTTGCCCCGCGCATCTCCTATGCTAGAGCTGATCACTTAGTTACTCTGCCACTGGAGCGTTCCAGTTTTAGTGTATGTGCTGCTGAAGCAGTACAGCATTATTTACCAACATGTTTTTTAAAGTGGTGTGTAATGTGTAAAAATTCATATTATTGATTTTTGTGTCAGCGAAACAAATTTTTGCACATGTCTTAATTTTATTTACAACTGGGGCTATGACCAGTGCTTTTGAAATTAGTTATGTTAAAATAAATCCCTTTTTATCTCCAGCTCAAGATTGCTCATGGTACTGCAAATAATTGGGGTAAACTGAATTTTTCAAGTGGTCATAACTAAATTAGTAATATTTTCACAAAGCCATAAATAATCTGTTCTGTGAACTAATGAAGTAATTGACAGCACAGCATCAACAGTGCTTGACTGAAACTGCAGGTAACCACCATAACCAAAAAAATGACCTTGTAGAAAAGCATTGATGATAAGTGCAACTGCTCCCGTTTGAAACAACTCTTGAATGTCAAAGGTTTTGAAAATAATGTTTTGTAGATCATTGCTTTATGTGTTACACATATCATCAATTTCATTAGTAAATTTTTATAGGAAGTGGAAAGGTTAAAACTATGAGAAGTGTGAAGAGACTGTTGATGTCAAGATCTTGGCCCATGGCCATAGGTGGCACTCATATGCAAGAAGCAATTATATCACCATCCCGAGCATCAGCAAGTAAAAGTTTGAATTTACTGCTTCAGAGTGGTATGCTGGCGCCTTCAACAACTGGTGCTTATCATCTTCTGCCACCCCTGGTTCGAAGTGTTGAAAAATTAAGTAACTTGATCGATGACAAAATGAGAGATCATGATTGTCAAAAAGTTTTTCTGGCGAGTCTTGGTTCCAAAACAATGTGGATGCGGTCTGGTAGGTGGAACAGTTTTGGTGAGGAACTGGTTAAAACTAAAATAGGTGGGATGGAGCATTGCTTATGCCCAACACATGAAGAAGCTATCTGTGGTATTCTGCAACATTTTGGTAAACAACTGTCTCATCAACATTGCCCTTTGCGCATTTATCAAACAACCACCAAGTTTCGCAATGAGCTTTCACCTCAACATGGATTGTTGAGATGCAGAGAATTTCTTATGAATGACCTGTACACCGTGGATACGGATAGAGAAAGCGCTATGAAAACATACAAGGAAATTGGTGAGATGTATGATGATCTGTTCGAGGTGCTAAAAATAGACATTAAGAAAGTGAAAGCGCTGACGGGGAATATTGGTGGTGATCTGTCTCACGAATACCATATTTTGGCTGATATTGGTGAAGACCATCTCTTACTAAATAATGAAACAGGCGAGTGTTTCAATTCTGAATACTTGGAATCCGTCCCAAATTTACAGAATTTCACCAAGGTGAATGCTATAGAAGTCGGCCACACCTTTTACCTCGGGCAACATTATTCCAAAAAGTTCGACCTGCTTTTGTCGTTGAAGCATGGTGAAAAAGCCATGTGTGAAATGGGTTGTTACGGTCTTGGCGTAACAAGAATCATTGCGGCGTGTGTTGAAAAACTCAGTTTAGACAATGGGTTAAGGTGGCCTATGCAAATATGCCCCTACAAAGTCTGTATTATACTTCCGAAAGGTGGAAGTAAGGAAAGTGTCGAAGGCAATGCTCTGGGAGAGCATCTGTATGATACACTCCAAACGATACCACAGTTCAAAGGTGATGTTATAATGGACGACAGACCAAAGAGAACTCTTGGATGGAAAGTGCGCCATGCTCATTTGATTGGGCATCCAGTGGTGCTGGTGATTGGCCCACGAGCCCTAAGTAATAACCCACAAATTGAAGTAATTTTCCAGCCTGCTGGAGAAAGTACAACTCAATATGTTCATGTCGATAACGTTGTTGATACAGTAAAGAGCATTTTGATGTAGATGCGTTTTGCTTCTACTGTGCAGGAGATTTGCGACTTCAAGTAGTTTGCTAGTTTCCAGTACAAGGTTGATCAAAATGACACACACCACATGGTCAATAACAAAACTTAAAATGAAAACAGTAACGCGAATCTGCTATGAGACTGATTTGAGTCTGTCATTGGTTATCTTGTGATGTGATCTAAATACTCGGTACTCCAATTTGATTTCATCCGTGGAACCGTGAAGTTTACTGCCCGATCTCGCAGTATAACTTCATAATAGTGGTCAATTTTTTTTTAAATCTGTGAAACGTTTTTGAATAGTAACAGTATCAGTGGGAAACATTTTTGGATATGAAAATTTTTGAACTTTGGCGCAAAGAGCATGCAATACAAGGAACCTCATCATTTCGTGTAAAACAGTTCTAAGCTCAAAAAGCTTGCCGTCATTAAGAATTGAAATCGCAACCACAGCCAAGTGAAACACGTATCTAGCACCTTAAACCATGAAGTCCGACAACACTAAAAAGGTAGAGACTGGTGTTTTACTAGAAATTGCAGCCCTCCGCTTCATGTTTAGAAAGAATGCAGAACAATGAATGGTCTATATTTAATGTTAACGCAGCAAGTGGCAAAACGTTTGGTCGCCGTGAGGTTACACGTTCCGAATCCTATGTAACAACGTTTTTTTGGATGGTATCGTCCGTAGGCGTTTGCATTGTTGGTGGTCACGTGTGGTTCACAAAAGTTCTTCTAATTTTTATGTGATCGTCTAATTTGACAAGGGCTTTCGACGAGTCATGGTGGGTGATGAACTCGATGAATGCGAATTTTGTGCAATGCAGAATTGGATCTTATTATCACCATGCATCAGTGCGTCACTTAATTTATTTGTACTACACGGCCGTTACATAAACTTTTGAAAAGGTACGGCCACCCCGCCTTTTCACTAAATTTCCAGCTAGCAGCTGCTGGCTAGAGGTACTCGTTATCTAAAAAAAACTTCATGAAAGAGCATAGGAAAACAAAGACAAAACTAATTCCTTTTCTGGAATCTTGTCCAGGTGATCTTCACACTTTTGCCACCTGTTGAAGCCTCGTAAAAAGGTTTCTGTTTGCATTTGTCAGCTGTTACTTCACACCTCTGAAAAATATTGGTGCATTAGCCGAAGGCTTGGTAGTTTGACTGCGAGATTTGCAAAACTACTTCGCAAAATCTTTCAGCAGGATGCCGGAAGTATATTTCGCAAGCTCTGCTCTCTCCACTTTCGGACCAATAATTCCACGCTGACTCATCTTAATTTTTTTTGGTAACAGGTCCATCTGTAGACCATTATTCAGAATTTAGACAAACTTGTTAAAAAACTAATGGTCAGTTTTTAATTGTTGTTCAGTTGTCACTATAAATTCCGTGACAAGAATGTGTAATTTTTTGAGTAAAGAGACGTTTTGCCAACAAATTTTAACGCGATTTTAAAAATGCAGATTACAATGAAGTGCAAAAATGCCACAAGAATCAGTTTTCAGCTGACTTGCTTTTATTTTAAAAGAAAACCTTCATTTAATGACACTCGCCAGTTTTGCGGCCATCGCTATTACGTCGCCATTTTATGGTTAGGGCGAGCGCTACTGCGACAGGTTCAGAACTTAAGTGAGACAGAGTTCCACAAAAACCTTGAAACTTCACGCAAACACCGTTCTTGTTGGGGTAAGTAGTTGTGTTTGAGCAAGTAAGTTTATTGCAAAGTGCCTTTGCCCTGAAAGTCGGTAGTTGTGGATTGACTTTTTACTGATGGCGTACATTTGCACGTATCCACAGCTGTGCATGATTCTATCATATTTATTTCACGGTCGGCGACTTAATGAGTGATTGGATCATTGAAAATATGTTATTATCCTTCCTCGGGTTAAAATGCAATCCGGTTTATATACTTTTTCGACCACTGATTAGTCTTAAAGTGTTTTATTCATAGACTACTGCACAAAATCCTTTCCATTTCTTTGCTTTAGAAAATTATGTCAATTCCGATCAAAATATCAAATAAACACAAATGACAAGTGAGGTTAGTTCGTTGTCAAGAAAAGGTGAAGGGGATGCTAAGGCGTACCAGCTTTCACTGAGAATATCTTTGTTGTGAAGTGAAGTAAACCTTCAAATATGTGAAACAGCGTTTTTACTGGCAGTTTGCAAAAACGTGTGAAAAAAATGTCTTGTGATGATGTTATTGTAAACAATTTTTTGTCTGTAATCTGATTCTGCTCACAAAACCTTATCACCTCAGAAACCACTATTGCGCGACATTGATACGCACAGCGCTTCTTGGTCTTGTCTTTTTCTGATCTTTGCGATCACGCTATTTCAACTAAAAGTGTTACTTACGTGCAAAAGTATTTCAACTAATAAGTGTTACATACGTGTAAAAAAAAGTATTCATACTTTTTACGCGTATCATTCAAACTTGGGTACTATTGAAACCATCTGGGCAAATTGGAAGAGTTTCATTCAGATTTGCATATATTATAAATATTTGGGCAAATTACAAGAGCCCAAATCAAATTTGGGCCAGTTGAAACAACCTCATTCAAATTTGGGTAGAGATAGAAACATTTAAAAATTAGGAACATGTAGTGGCAACTCGCCATTCCAACTAACCCTAACTTTTGCAAATCTCAAATTGCTGATGCTATAAAGTGTACTAAAATGTAGCTGTAGCTGCAAAATGTTTTGTGGTGTAGTTGTGATATGATACAGTGAAGTTTTCGTGTTTCAAACTTAATTGATGTTGTGAGATTTGCAAGTGTGAATCTGTTTCCATGAAGTACTCATGAATAGAATTAATTACTTAACTGTAGCTGTAGGCTAATATGTTGTGTGGTAGTAATATGTGATTTTATACTGTTTAGGTTTTCATATTTTCCGTTTCATGTAGTGAATTTCATATGTTGCATCCTGCCAATTTTATTATTTCAATTTAATGCTGTGAAGTGAAGTTTTCATGAACAGTAGCAACTGTACTATTTATTGCACTGCATCATTCACTAATTCTAGTGCAGTCCAGTGAAGCACTGCTATTTTTATGAAATATTCTTGTTGAGGTTATAAGCCATTTGTCATTGGAAATGTCCATTTGTACACGCTGCCTTTGTAATTAACTTCTGCTGGACTTGTGTTCCAACCTTGCCTCCTCAAACTGTGCTGGTGTTGTATTCCATGGGAATGAAACAAAGG
>JGI24158J21664_10009379_pt1 | contig 13061 bp, 7 predicted proteins | sample Ectturendosymbi3_FD_21664 | JGI IMG/M metagenome (IMG submission 21664) | reverse complement strand
CTGAATAGGTAACTTAACTGCAAAGTGGAAATTCCTCCCCTGAACTCATGAAATTCCTCCCTGGGGGGGAATTCCTCCCCGGTTGGGAACCACTGCATTAGCAGGTGATGTATATAGGATGCAAGTGGGAGGTATCCACTCAAAAGATCTACTCGCTGTTACTTTTCCAGTAAGCAGAAAGATCGTCCCGACAATACAGCAACAATGACTTTATCAGTGTGGCTTCAAGACAGTTTGTGGCGCTAAGAATAAAATTTGAAACGCGGAGCTTACACATTAGATGTTGTAAACTGAAACTGGGTACATTTTAAAATGTCCGTAAGTCTTGTGGCATGAGTTCCGGCAACCTGCAAGACATTAAAACTTCGAGACGTTAATGTTCGAGACCTGAAAACTTCTGTCTTCGCCAAAATGCTCCTTTAATTTTTGAAAAAAGACAAAACTTGTTCCTTTCTACCAATGGCTAGTGATCTCCAAACTTTGCTCTTGAAATTTTTACAAAAAATTTGAAGTTTTAAATCTGTTTCTAACTGTGCTCCATTTAATTTCTTGAAAAATTAGCCAAAATGTGTCATCGGCGAAAAGTTACTCTCATTCAGCATGACACCAAATTTTGTTGTAGCTGCTTCAAGATGAAAATGTAACCTTATCTTGATTGGTAAAGCGAAACGTTGGTCATGAAGGCCAAAATACAGATAGTATCCGCATGTAGTTTCATCGGCACGTTTATGTTGACTAATAAAAGTAATTGGCAATCCCTTGAAGAGGCAGCAGCGACAACCGGACGGAAAAGTCACTGCGGTCGAAAAGGAGACCGAAAACTACTGTTTGCATCTTTTATACTGTATTAGCGACTAAACAGGGCTGGGCAAACATTTTCCACGGAGGGCCACACTGAACTCTATTGCTACCTGTGGGCCGCATACATAATGTTTGGTTACTTCTGTCATGATTTGTTTCAAGGTATGATTCAATGATAATATTATTATAACCCTGCATTGTTTTATTTCACATCTAGTTTTTTTATTATTAAAAATGCAGTTTCGAATGAAACGTGTGGGATAAAACCTCCATGATTCTAATCGATAGATTTACTTCATTTAATTCAACATACACTAGAAAGATGTACTATCCATGTACGTGTGACTGCCCTGCGCGCCGCACAAAATGCCATCGCGCAGGGGCGTAACGAGGGGAGCACAACTCCCCGGGCACCGAATCACTGCGAGGAACGCCGCAAAGTCCCAACAGTGTCACAAGTACTTTCTTCAATACACTAAATTTGCTTCCGAAAGACCTCAGGTTCGAATATGGGGGCGCCAAACTTGCTTCTTGCCCGGGCGCCATCTCACCTTATTACGCTCCTGCCCTCGCGAGCCGTAGTTTGCCCATCCCTGGACTAAAGGTATTGCAATGATTTGGGCTTTTCTCGGAAGTGAAATAGAAGTACCAGCACAACTACCGCACATTATACTCACAGCCATTGATAAAATCATGCAACAAAACATTTTCTTGCTCTTAAATATTCAGTGAATTACAGCTTTTCTAATTGATATTTAATGTTTTATTATCAATGGAAAACTTTAAGTGAAGGAAGCAGTGTTCACATCAGAAAACAGACAAAAATAACATTCGGATAGAAGTTTTTTGAAAAACAGGAATAAATAAATATAGAACTTTCGTTCGCATGGATTGATTAAGGACGAACGGAGTGTAATTTTGTTATGATATTGCATTTTCTGAGCAACAGTACTCGACAAGCGTTTCCTGGTCAAATTGTGCAATTCTGAAACAAGTGAAAACACCGTTTTTTTTTAGTCCGGCTTTTTGCAAAAAAATGAATCACTTGGTCAAGAAAGCAGCCAGTTTTTCAAATATTAAAAAGCAAGTAACTTTTGTCCATTATAATGGGCTCAGGTTTAAACCTGCCTTTACGAAAATAAACCTACGGGTGATATAGCAACGAACTTCAGATAAAGGTTTGCCAAAACTTTGCTACAGGAACCTATTTTAAACAACTGAAGTAACTCATAATTCCTGTGTTTTTGTTTTAGGTAATCAACACAGTAAAAACAGCTGAAACCACACTTTTCAAAATACGTTAAAACACTTGACGGAAGTCCAGGAACAAAGCACTTTGTTGCTGGTACAGGCAACTCTTGCCTGGAAATGTTTTGCCATGTTTGTAACGAAAAACTTTGTGAATGCGCTGTATTGCCATCCTTAGTCTTTTTCAACTGGTGTCGTATAATCTGACCGTCGGCAGTGAAGAAGCTTCAACAAAGTGCGGGAAGCGAACCCAGCAGTGAGCACTACTGGCGACTTTGACAGTGTTCTTCCTTGGATTTAATTAGTTTTACACATTCTGGCAAATGCTCTTTCGGTATCTTTTCATGTAGATAGTCTGCGAGCTCCTCAATCAGCAACCTCTTTCCGGGTAAGTTTGAGAAGTATTCAAAAGTATCCTTTAGTAAAGCGTTATTTGATGTTTGCTTGTCCAGAATGTTGTTGAGTATGTCCGAAAACATTTCGGGTGTTTTTTCTGCAAATATGGAGCAGGCATATCTGGTGTGCTTACAACGCAAAGGTACAACGCAATTAGAATATTTCAATTCGTAGTCGTGTTTTAAGAATTTAAAAGATTTGCAATTACATGTTAATAACAAAGCACTAGAAAAATACTTACTACGATTAGCTCAGACCAGTTATGAACCCAAACAAAGGCTGTTAAAAAGAGTCCAAACTGCCTCAAACAAATACAGAAGATGGTGTGACCAATATATACAGTTAATGATAGGAAACCGATCAAAGCGCTTTGCAGGTAGAGATAAAATGAAATAAACACAGTTGAGAATTTGCAAAGGTTGACACTACATTAGTTATCATTGCTCATTTTATTACATTTCGCAGATTTTCACGTAGCCTGATACTTCAAACAATTTTAAGGTAGGAAAGTCCAAACACAATAGTGGCAAAGGCTAAATTAAGATATTAGTACCTCCAGAATGTCTAACAATATCATCTATGTCAATTCTTCCTACTCCCATGTTTTCTCCGTATAACTTCGCGTCAAATGGTGCTAAAGTAATGGTGGGATGGCTGCCGAGGTTCGCAAAAAAGTTTTTCATCTCGAGCACTGTGAAAGCAAAGAAGTAAAAATGGATTAAATGCAAAGCGCAATCCGTTTAAATACGTGAACATTTTTTTCTATTTTGTAAAGGAAGCAGTTCTGTTACCACCATTTGAGATCTTGGGCAACATGAATTAACTGACAGCAGCCCAGATATAACTCAGTTAACGCCAAGGGAAATGGAGGCAAACCTTTAAAAACATCGTTTCTGATTAAGTGTAGCATAAAACAAAACTATAAAAGTAACAGTTTATTACGAACATATATTTAATTGCAAGACCGTTTTAGACTACCATTCGCACAAATTTATAATGTAGTAGTTAAGGATTTCACCTTTGAGTATTCACGAAGGAAGCTTACAATATATGTACTGCATAAAACGATGGTATGCATACAGGGAGGTGCGTAGCTGTGATTTGATGGGCTTGCCGAAATTAAATAAGGGCGACCAGCATCAGCGATACACAATGAAAGGATACATCTTTTATCTTTAGCCAGAAGGCGTTAGGCACCAATCGCAAATAGGGGCCCATGTTATTCATCTTTACCTTTTAACTATTTGAGCTGATGCACACTAAGCAGCCTAAAACCTATCCATCACCTTAGGTCAAAAGTTTGAGACCAAGATTTTCCGCTATAACGTTCACAACTTTTGCTGTAACTACAGTATCGTTTATCATTTTGTTATACTGCAGTTAATCCGCTCAACAATGCTCACTGTCAACGTGAAAAGCATCCTATTCGTGGTGGACCACAGAAAAGCATCCTATTCGTGGTGGACCACAAAGTGAAACTCGCAAGTTCAAAACACGACAATCCTAAACATTTAGGAAACGTTGCATCAGTAAAATAAACTACCGACGTGGGGTTTCAGTATTGTAGTGCTACATATTTTTGCTGCTGCACAAAAGATTCATTCATTAGTTAGACAGACACGCAACGCTCTCCTGCAGGCCCGTTGTCAAAAAGGTTTGCAGGAACAGTTGGTTGAATGAAATTTGTTGGAGGAATCTTTAGGGTTTGGAAAGGAAAATACATCTTAGAGGGTAAGATTTGTTTTCATTATACGTTTAAAACAAATTTTTTACTAAGCAAAAAATTAGGAGCGAAACAAAAAAATTGCGGGGCACTGCCCCCGATGCCAACCCCCGTGGCTACGGACCTGCTTTCCTGCATGAGGAGATCTTTTCAAAAGATTGCGAAGACTGAAAAGCTCAGCAGCAGCTTCAATGATCTTGAAGTTCAATAAAGTCATCCGCACCATACGTGCAGTTTGAATATTTACACACGAAGAGGCAACCAGCTTCATTTCACAGCAGAAAGGGGACTGTGGGCCTAATAGCAGATATCATGGGGTTTAATTGGCGTTAAGTCTTTGTAGCAATCGGTTCGCCGGCCTGTCAAATGGCACCATGATAAAGTTTACTATAAGATGATCCTTACGAGAATGTTTGTTCCAATCAGTCGAGATCGCATTTTCATTATTATGCGAGAGCAATGCTTGTCCTTCCGAATTGCTAGGCAACTTCTTGGGGTCATAATCCATTCGGTTTGCAGGAACAGTTGGTTGAATGAAATTTGTTGGAGGAATCTTGCCCACCTGGCGATTGATGTCAATTGTAAACACTTGAAATAATTCGCCAATATATTAGTGACGTTTTAAACAACAATTTAAACTAGTTCTGCAGCATACTTACAACTTGGAAAACTCTAAAATGTACTTTAAGACATATAAATTTAACGATTACAAAGCATCAGCCAACCTAAAAAATATTTACTTTCAAATAGACGACACAATCAAAGCAACCAAGAGAGACATGCACATAGCAGCTACGGCAAACGTATATGAAAACTGGTTGCTTACATTTAGAAACTATACTTTACATTCCAAACTCACTAGTGCCTTTCAAATGTGATTTAAACAAAAATAATTATCTATTTCATGTAACTCTTTTACCTCAGAAGTGACTGCTTGGTTCTTGTCACACCATCTGATTTCTTTTCTGAAGCAGTACACAAGAAGTGCAATAATAGCGAAGCATGCAACCAACAGAAACATCACCTTCCACAGATCTGTAAAATGTTTCTTTCCATTAACTTTTAAACAATAAATTTACTTCTCCAAATTAACGTCTCTTTGTTCTCAATTCAAACACAAGCATTCAACAACTGCTAAGAGTCAACAAAGTCAAACTTTTCCGACCTGCGTATGTAACATTTCACGAAAGTGACATCGTATACCATCGATCACAACCGAAATTTTTAAAAATGCACAAATCATAATCTTTTTAAAATACATAAACGGTATTCCGCGAGCAAGAGGAAACGTTGTGAGTTTTATGAAAACGTAATTAATGTCGATTTTCAAACAGTCAGCATTGGCGCAAAACCACTACCGTTCAGCAGCAGAAACACTGATATTGAACATCAACACGATTTAGCTTTAAGACCTGATCGCTTGGCATCATAGGTGACACGTCAAACGCGTTGAGATTTACTGCCGGGCGAAACACAAACCTATGGATACACTTTTTCTCAAGTAACAATAATAATTCTTTAACTGTGTGCTAAGTGAGCTGCCTTTGGCTAACCATTTTCCTTCTTTTTTCTTTAAATCGAAATATTAGTGATGACTGTCAGACGAAACTACAGTTCGTTGCAAAGCTGCAGAACGCATAATTTCACAATAACCATTAGCAAAACCTCGTAAATTTAACTAGCTGATCAAAATCTACAAAACCAAGTATGTTGGCACAGCAGAAACACAAGAACGTGAACACGATAGCGATCACCTTCGTCCAAAAGAGACGTTCCGTAACTTATATATTGGAAAATGTCAATTTAATTAGCAAACCGTTCAACTCTTGTTAAACCATGTGTTAAAAATTAGCCAATGGTCATAAAAGCACGAAAGTAAACGCAAAGAAAATTAAAAAACATTATTCGCTGGACGCTGATGGACGAACTCATTATCGGCTCGCTGGAACGCACGAAAACTTGGACGCGCAATATTTTTCATCGAAAACAATTTTCTTGAAACACTTGTGTCTTTCTGCAACACTGACTCTTGTACGTTTTTAATGTACTTCATTAGCAAATTCTGCAGAAATGTTTTAAACCAGCTATGTCCAACCGCGGCCCGCGGAGCGCAGGCGGCTCAGGTTTTGTGCGGCCCGGTTGAGGTTTCGCTGTAGTATAAGTAGCCTACGTACTGATGGCCTGTTCTCATTTTGTTAATCCTAAATTTTACATTTTTGGTGCAGTTGGTCATCACGTCTGTACTGGGTGCTGGGAGATTTATTATGTCCACTGACACATTGGTGCAAAACTTTTTGCGAGTATTCTGATTTCTTCCCATGGGCATTTGCAGAAATTTTTCAAGGGAGGGGGCATAGTCGACGTTTTGCTTATCTTTTTCAGGTTGTTGGCGATGCAACGCAAATGGACATACACAAAAGAGCTTACCGCTATCAGCAGTCACTGTCTCGCTGCATTAACTGCCAAGGTGTGTGCGTTCAATACAGTAGTTGCATTGCATGCGGCAAAACGCTTAACACCGTGATTTGATGTGCACCTTCGAAGATATGTTGCCATGTTATTGTTACGCAACAAAGGCCAATAGTAAAACAATTTTCTCCCGAGTTTGCAGCCTGCCTCTGCAAGCAAAGAAGCGGATTTTGTGAACTGCAAGCTATCATTTCATGTTAGCTAAACAGTGAACCTGAGTACCTGACTCCTGGGCAGTGCGAGTGTCATAGTGGCAAACAAACTGCCATTGCAGTTAACCCAACTAATCAAATAAAAATGTTGATTTCACGATTTCTAGAAATTTTTGCTTCTTAGTCCCAATTTCCGGGGGGCAAATGCCCGTTTTGCCCCAACTTCAAACTAAATTTGGTTTACTTAGATCAGTGTTTTTACTAAGATCAGTGTAAACAATTCACTGTGTGGTCCTCATTAATATGTCACTTATTGTGCGGCCCTGGTTAAGACAGTGACATAATATTTTGCTCAGTAAGTAATTTCGGTTGGACATAGCTGTTTTAAAACATGTGAGCTGATTTGCGTCATGCTCCGTGAGAAATCTGGCATGATATCATGGAATTATTTGTTAACATTTGAGCTTCGTAGTTCGATGTAACAATATAAACGCTCGCATGAATTACAGTTAAAAAGTCAATGTGCTTTTCACATTAACCTCACCTGAGTCTCTGTTTGTAGACTCATCGTAAATATGGGTCAAGGTTTTTGATGTAATGGTCTCGGCAGTGGTGTTCGGTACCCTAGAGGACAATATGGCTGCCATAAGACGTAAGTAATAAACGAAGTCGATAGATAAAAAATGTGCAATAGGTCAGCTGCCGCCAAGAGAAAAGATAAGATTGCTATTATCCGTTAGTTTTCAGGAGACATCGTTTAAGCCAGCGGTTCTTAATAAGACCACCCGCTTAATAAGAATTAATGATATGCAAAGGTGAAAATGGTTAGCTTGCTGTGATATAACCACGCTTTTAGTCATGTTTCAGATGACCTTCGTCGAACTCCCGAAACGGCTCCGTCGAACCTTAGGGGTTCGATCGAACCCAGGTTAAGAACCACTGTTTTAAGCAGTCGGACCTCTGAGATACGTAGCAAAACTAATGCGTGATTGGTTTTCCAGCTTTCAGGCAATTCATCCAAATCTGCCAGTTGTGATATCATAAACAAACTGCTTAACTTAAAGAGCTTCAACATGCCAACTTTACTGTATGCTTTTTTTCACGATGCAACGCCTTCTGGAGATATGTTATTGATCATGCAGCGCTCAGCATTGTTGAGTAAGCAATCATATTGGCAGGCCTTTATAATCAAGTGTAAAATCAAGACTTACTGTACATTCAGGGGCGTAACGAGGTTAGATGGCGCCCGGGGAAAGAAGCAAGTTTGGCGCCCCCATGTTCGAACCTGAGTTTTTACGGAAGCAAATGTACTGTATCGAAGAAAGTACTTGTGACATTGTTGGGACTTTTCGGCGCCCACATAGTGATTCGGCACCCGAGGAATTGTGCCCCCCTCGTTATGCCCCTGTGTACATTGACTTCCTACTGCGTACAAATGAAGCTGCGTTGTTTCATGCGGGACACATTAGGAACAAAGCTTGATACCAGGTCATCGGAAAAATAATGTTATGTCTTGTTCTAGCAACTCTACGAAATCCTCGTTAATTTGTGCTTTAGGTAATTGTTGATTCAGAAAACGCTTGCAAATAAGTACGATCAAGCTGTGCCGCAGAAAACCTTGATTAGAACTTTTAATAGAGTCAGCGAAAGTTACCACATTTGCTAGCTTTCGTACGAAACCTAATGTATTTTTTCATAGCTGCCAGCTAGTAACATCAGGAGGTAAGTTTTTCGAATCAATATTTGCATAATGGAAAAATGTGAATCTTGGCAGGAATCCATGTTTTTCTTTTATTGGTTCAGGTCAAATCAAAACTTGTTTTTTGACCATTGCACTACCAGAGATTTGCACCCAAAAGATAAAAAGTTGGTAATCATACCACACAGGAAAACTGTAAAGAACATTTTTATCAGGCTTAACATGTCAGCTAAAGTCACTGATGGGAGTTCTTTTCTGGAGACGACTTTGCGTACAGTGTAGTCTATGTTATTTACACTCTGGCCCAACGTAATGCATGGAAGTTACGTTTTAAACAAATATGAGACGTACAGATTTCTATAGCTTCAGACAAAAAATCAACACTTTGTAACGGTATAATTTCCCGAACACGGCTTTTAATGCAACGAGTCCTTTTTTTGCCAAAGAGGTAACTCACGTTATAGGCATAGTATCATTTTCCTCAGTCGACAGCTCAGTGTAACTTGTGCTATGCTGTTGTTCCTCCACTGACGGAAGTGTAGAAATTGTGGAGCTTGATTCTGAAGGGACTGTGATGAGGATATTTTTATCTGCGTTACGATCTTCTTGACAAACCCTGTCTTGATAATTACCTGAGCTGAAAAAGAACTGAAATTAATAGCGCAAAAATCTTGAATATATTTTTTCCAATTTCAAACATGCGAAGCAGTCAGGAGAGCCGGTTATAGATCTTGTGTAACTTACCTGCACAAAGCAACTGGATGTTCATTTTCGTTGCACCTGCAGCACATTCTTTTGAAACCATTAATCTCCATTTCTTCCAGTTCATAACCGTTGCTTCCAGGAGGAAGAACTACATCAGGACATGGGTCGTCAAGACCATTTTTCCTTAGTTTTGGTGGCATACTTGGAGTTCTAGTAATAAAAATCTCCGTTTAAAATAGTAATTATACGAAAAACGAATCGCACATCGTCTACATTTTTCTTTAGTAGGCACACCACGAACGAACGGTTTCCTTCGGATAAAATATTACGAGTGGGAAATTTGCAGATTCTCAATTACCAGTTTTCGTAAACAGGATCACACCAAACGTCCGCTGAACTGCCGGGAAGAGCTCATGTTAAAAGCATGTCGCCTTCCTGGAACATTGCTTACTGTTCTGAATTTTTGAACGGTTGAAACACACTGTTAATTTTGAAGATCAATTGACAAATCGTTGGTGCTGCGACCTGTAAACATTTTGGGGGTGCATTTTGCGAAACGCGACCCGATTACTTATTATAGAAACACTGCAAGTATAGTTTGGCTGGAAGGCATTAAATCGACATTTTTGGCAATTGGATTCTCTGTTCCTTGAGCACTTTCCCAGTATAAGCACTGACTGCAGCCTTTAAATGCATTGCACAATTTCATGTTTCCCTCTCGACTTCATGCAACACCTCGCCGAAGCAAATAGAAGACCGATTGGTTTCATTCAATTATTAATTTCGAAATTTCTCGGTTCCCGCATGAAGCGTTAGCAAAGAAATATTTGTACAGCTACTTTTGCGATTAGAAGCAAAACTAACTGAAAAGCAATACTTTAATCCTTCTCTAACTCTACAGCGACTTTTTGGCACCATCTATCATTTTGCAAGTAAATCCTGTTTCTTGGTACACCTCTGCAACAGAAGAACCTGCTACTACACTTCAACGTAAGATTGGTTCGGCTCGCTGGGCTTGACAGTTTAATATTTGAATTCTGTTGAAAAGAACACACGTAGCAATGTACAGAAATTGCTTCCGGAGAAACAACAAAGCCAAGCTATTACGAAAGTTATCAACGTGAAAACAGACTTTGCTAAGAAAATAAATACGCAAAAAATTTGAGCATAGGTGTGGGAGCAGGCAATTTTTCGGCGAGTGTGAAGAAAAGTTTACGGGCATTTCCCCAAATGTGACCGAAAAACTTTAATACGACAAATGTTCCCATTAGACTTTCTGTAGCTGTTGGTACTCATCAACTCTCGTAAACTACTGTAAAACACAAATTTACCGGCATTGGAAACACTTTTTTGATTTTATGTACTGTATATTTAAAGTGCTTTCTATGACATATACTTAAAAAAGTGTGGTTTCATTAGTTTGCGAGTATATTGTTGGCTGCAAGCCAAACATTAATTTCATAAAATGTCAAAACTTCTGTGCCCGAAATTTGAGATGTTGCCCGTATTTTCGACGGATCAAACCTTTTGGGGGTACGCTTGCACCCTAGCTCCTACACCACTGAATTTCAGGAAGAGCAAGGATTTGTTAATGCTTGATTGATCACGCGACTAACTACGCCCTGCGTAACCAACGACACGGTGCATTTTTTGTTGGCGTTTGTTGATGTTTTGTTGCTTTCTCACACAAAAAGTGCACATCCTGGTTGGTATTCATGTGTTGTTTGCTGACAAATAGAGGAACTTTGCGGTTTATAAATCTACGATTCATTTTCACCGAAAATAAGTGCGCATCAGTGGCTGATCGTTAACCAAAAGGCAGCGGTACAATCATAAAACGCTTGCTTGAAGGCAGAAGCCTGACTGGGGCGTATCTTCTCTGCTTCAGACCAGAAAGAAGCGATTTGAGAAGACGAAAACTGTTGCATATCGCCAAGACTAACTAGCACAACCTCGCATATAAAAGTTCGCGTTACTCGTTGGATGAAAATCTGCCAATTTTATACTAGAGTTAATTAAGACTGGAGTCGCTTTTTGCGTGCAAAATTTTTGCGTAGCATTGCATACATGGAAAACGCTGAACTGTGGTGCGCAATGCAGTGCTTCACAACCAAACTCGCTTCTTTTGACTTACTTTTCGCGGCAAACACGTACGAGCTTGTAGCGACGTAGCAAGTATTGTGAAGACGGACATGCGCTTCACCAATAGGGGATTTCCCAGGGTAATAACCAGGTTTTAAAGATCTGGCGCAAAACAAGTTTACCAACAAAATTGAACAAGGCACCTGTACTTTTGTGCAATTCTCTCGAAAACCGTATTACTAGTCACATAAAAACTTCTGAAAAAATTGCAAAAACAGAGAATTGCAGTAAATATCAATAACTGGCATAAACAGACTACCTTCTGGTGAAAACAAAAGGGGCCACTATAATTTTCTTTACAATCTAAAACACAACCTAATAACCTGTACCTTTCATGTGAAAACTGTAGTTAGTTTTCAACAACAGCAAATGACAATTAAGGACAAAACGCTGAATTTACCACCTCGAAATTCAGTTGTTCCAAACCCTTGAGAGACAGAACTTTTGTTAAATTCAGGTATGTCAGCAAAAACTACCACTTTATTTATTTAATGAAGAGTCGTAACTCGACTTTTTACAAAACCAAGTTAAAGTTGATGCCGCGTTTCAATTTTTTAGCGTGACATGGATGCTTTCACAGAAAACCTACCTGCAAACCTTACACTAACGCTGATCACAAAATCTGAACAAGGCAAGTTTTAAAGACAAACAAAAATCAACGCATTAAATATTTTTCCTGAATATAAAACCTCATAAAAGTAGCCTGTAAGCTTTTGTTACATTTGATTTCGGCTTGCAGTTTCATTTCCAACACAATATCATATTACGCAACCTCTTTGTGAGATCAAAGATATAAACCTCCAGCACCACCAACGAAAAGCCAAGACTGAGCGCGGAGCGCAAGGTTAGCATTGTTTTGAAGAAGTTTCTCGAAAATTTGTTTAACCACAAGATGGCGCTTTTTACGCAGAGACCGGAGTGGTTGTGAACTTTTTGTGTGACCACCAGAACTGCTATTTTGTTTCTGCGTGAAGTGCCACTATTTCTTTTTGCAAGTTTTCAGAACAGTGCATTTCTGCTTATTTAAGTTTTTTTTTATTAGCATGAAACCTTTATTTTCAAACAAAGATTTCACAAAATCTTTGTTTTAACGAAATTTGTGTTTGATTTTTTTTAAATTTATGTACTTGTCGCTGACTCATGATCCATATCACAAGGGTAATCGAGTAACATAAGAGCACAAAAATCGTTAGGCATAGTGATTGGGTATTTTTTTTACATGTTAGGAATTTTGTTTTCACAAATGTTTCTATCCTGCTTAAGTCTAGAATTTAGATTTGCAGTGTCGGCGAGAGATAACTTTCAATCTCTGTATAGTAATCTTATATTTCAAAAACGCCATGGCCTTCCGCAATGTCCTGAACCAGCGTGTTCCAAACACTGGCACGCGGGCCACAGACAGTTCTGTGCGGCCCGCGAACACTTTCTGTATGCCGTATATTTCACAAAATCATAAATACATTGTATTAGCAAGACCGCCATAGTAAGTCACACGCATGGGCGCAATTTGGTGGGGGACACGGGGGACGTGTCCACCACTTTTTTAGACGGGGGGACATAATATGCCATGTTCCCCCACTTTTTCTCGTAGGGTTTGTATTTAGAGAGGTTTCAAAACTAAATGTTACATTTGTCATGTTTTATGTGAAGAGTTTTTCATGTTAGATATTACACATACCTATGTTGATGTTGAAACAGAGTTTGGTGTGGTATCACTGATTCTGAT
>JGI24158J21664_10009378_pt1 | contig 13062 bp, 11 predicted proteins | sample Ectturendosymbi3_FD_21664 | JGI IMG/M metagenome (IMG submission 21664) | reverse complement strand
AATCGACTCGACAACCTTCCGGTTCCTTCAATGCCCTGGCGTCCTTGCACTGATTTGTGTTTTTTCTAGCTGAATATTAATTATCGCCAAATAAAATCAACAACTAAACAGTGGGCCTCGTTTTTCACAAGCTACACAGATCTCGTAAATATGCAAAATGTATTTTAAAAGGAATTAAAGCATGCTGCGCGCAAGCGTTTGGCACTGCTTTGGCTATCCGCATCGAAATCAGTGAAGAACAGAGTCTGACACGCATTCCCGACCTGGTTAGAAGCAGAACGGTTCTTCTTAGACTTGGAAGTGACAACTCATGTCCCACGATAGGAATCAAATAAAAAGCTAAATGACGATCACATTTCCAAGCGAAGCTTGCGCATTTACGTGTACATGAAAGACTTATTATTGCTGAAGCGACAATTAAAAAACCACACATGAATAAAAGGTGTTTTCCAGGACACTACTCACATTTTAGGAACCTTTGCTGGCTATCTTGAAAAACAATCTCATAATCGCATGATAGATTCACACTGGGCCTTAAGCACATTTCTTTAAAATACATTTAACGCCACCTATAAAGGTAGATTTTCAAGCAAGTCTTCAATACCGTTTCACATTTTTCGACATTGGGTTGATGATATGAAGAAAAAAACATCAATCCGACTAGACCATGTTACTAAAAAAAGTTGTGACACAGTTCAACAGAAGTGGAAGCAAGTGGGATGAGTCCCCCAAATTCACAATCATAACTTCCTAAGTCAAGCTCTAGTCTCCCCATGAAGTCATTTTTTGTATACTATTACGAAACCCCCGAACATGCTGAAAACCACCCCCAATGTTGTTGATCTGGCGATGGATCTGCTTCTATCCACCCAGGCCAGAAAACACAGAGAATCAACCTATCACCAATTTAAAACCACGAACCTTCGTCAACACAACAGTCACCTAGAAAAAAGTTAAAGATTTCGCCATAAGATTGTCTTTCTGCTCAAATTTATATGATCTAAGCGGAAAGGTCTAACCACCAATAAGCCAAGCATTTTTCTGTTTGTTGCAGGTTTCGGTAATCATGCCAAATTTGTCTTCGTGACCAGCGTGAGTTGTCTACCGGTTTCCAATTGCGACAAAAGGATCAAAACCACACAGCCATCAGTTAACGGTTGCCTGACGCGTAGCCAGGTGGGGGCAAAAGACACTGTCATTCCCCCACTTTTGAACTGCAAATATTCAAACGTTGAGCAAAAATTGTTATGCCCACGTAAAACCAATTAATCAATCCACCAAGCTGCAGATAGCTAGTATTTTGTTTGCCAAAGTTTCTGCGTTAGAGCTATAGGCGTAGGAATTGGGAGGGAGATTTGGACAAGATTTAAAAAATTCAGGAAAACTTCCCGATATGTTTGAGCAAGTTGCCTAAGCAGAACCATCGCCCTGCAAAACTTTCCTATTCGTTTTCCTCAAAGTGGCGCAAAAATTCTGGCAGACTGAAAATTTTCCNCCCTGAAGCCCAAGGTTCCNGTATGCCTCTGGTTAGAGCTGTGAACCATGGTNTTGGTTTTGTTTTGTTGAGGCGCGTCGCTGCGCGCAGTAATCACGGGCGTAACGACGGGNGGAAAGGGGCACAATTCCCCGGGCGACAAATGACAGCGGGTCGCCGAAAAGTCCTAACAATGTCACAAGTACTTCAGTGTAGTACATTTGCTTCCGAAAGACCTCAGGTTCGAACATGAAGGCGCCAAACTTGCTTCTTGACCCGGGCGCCACCTGACCTCATTACGCACCTAGCAGTAGTTCAATACTTTTCTGCGTTGTCCATGTATATGAAGTGAGGAGTTGCACAGTTACATAGTTACAGTAGGTCATAATTCCTTGAGCTAATCGAGCACGTTCAATGAATTTTTGTCACATAGCGGCAAGTTGTTTGCTTACGTATACATCCGTAGCATTTTACACTCTGCATTATGGTTCAATCAGCAGGGGCGTAACGAGGGGGGCAAGGGGGCGCAATTCCACGGGCGCCGAATCACTCTGGGGGCGCTGAAATACTGCGGGGGCGCCGAATGCTTGTGGTGGCGCCAAAAAGTCCAAACAATGTCACAAGCACTTTCTTCAATACAGTACCTTTTCTTCCGCAAGACCTCAGGTTCGAACATGGGGGCGCCAAACTTGCTTCTTGTCCCGAGCGCCATCTATCCTCGTTATGCCCCTATCAATCAGGAGATTAGTTCCGTCAAGAAACTCATCCACCCACTTTTATCTTGCAAAACTACGATGCAGACAAACTGCGGACTCACGAATGGCACTGACAAAAGCCCTGAAACTAGTTTCTCGTTTTGAGGTTGGACGCTTGAAAAATCTTGAGTCAGTTACAAGTTTTCCATATTACATTCCTGCTTTTACTGCTGCCTTTCCTTTTCCTTTCAAGGCGGTCACCAGGCAGTAAAGAAATAACCTTGTAAAAAACAGACCAATTGTGTACAGCCCAGCGGCAAGTCGAGAACTGTGATAAGCGAAAGCTACTGCGTTTTTTAGGATGGGCAGTTCTCATGCGGCAAAGAAATAACGAAACAGTGGTACTGTTACGAAACAATAGCATTGTTCACACTATTCGATAAGAGGTTGGGTAAAGCCCGGCACGTAAATCCTGACGTTTAACTAAGCGAAGAAATCGTTTATTTTAGAATATTTTTTATCTCTCTTTCTACTTCCATGGGCACCAAATAGGGGCGCATTTATGGCAAAGGGCGCCATTCAAGGGGGCGCCACAGACGTTTGGGGGGGCAGTTGCCCTAAACTGCCCCCCCTGGATCCGCCACTGCTTGCAAAGGCATTTGGGATTGGTCAGCTATCTTCTTCATTTTTTACATATGTTAGTGTAGTAAAGTGAAATAGCGCTGCAATAACTTCTCATAAATCTGCACGTGTGTGACAAATGGGGACGAATGACCAAGTTGCGATCTCCCAACACACTTTTGGACGACAACTATTGAACGGCTGAGTTAGTCAATCGGACTGTAGAGAGCTGGAATTTTGTTGAAGCTCTACGTTAATAACATAGTTTGTTAACGCGCATTTTGCTACCACATACTACAGGTCGAAGCTGCACCGAACTGTTTACAGTGAAGAAGTGAGGTGTTTTACAATTTCATTGTTAGGTCATAATTCGTTGACCTAATAAAGCATCCTCAGTGACCTCTTGCAGGCGGTCAGGTTAGCTTAAAAATGTACACGAGACTTTTACCAACACTGCACAAGCGGAATTTTAAGATGACTAAGCAAAAGCTGGACGAGTTTTTCACGGTAAAAGTGATATAACGTTGACCGGTAAGGGCAGTTTTTTGACGATATGGGACAAGACGATCTCAGCAGATATTTTTGAGATAAACGGTTATCGAAGAAGGAAATGTTCCAGAGTTTCGTCACGCAAGAAATTCGGTGCCAACATATGTTTCAGGGGTGTCAAATGATCTGGATGTCGTTCCACGTGGAACTGTATTCAGAAAAGAACTTGTTTGGAAAAGGGCAAAAATGGACCTTGCTGCAAAGGGCAAAAATGGACATCGCTGCAGGCAAAAATAGACCTCTCTGCAGGCAAAAATGGACCTTGCTGCAGCACATGTTGTTTGGAAAAGGGAAAAAATGGACCTCGCTGGACTAGCTTTTGCGAATGGATAGTGCACAAAGAAAAAGATGAAAGTAGTGCGAAGTTTGCTCATTGATAGGCACAGAGTTGAGGCATGGAGTCGCATTTATTGGTAGGCCATGTAGACTACAAAACATCAGGAAGATTGTTGAGAAAGGTGTCATTAACTCCAATTCAATGGCGTTGCTGTATTTGGAGCTACCAGTCTCAATGAGAGTTCAGAGTGAGTTAAAACTACAGTTGTCAAAATGTCACAAGCTACTGCCAGGCTAGCAAAAAAAATCGGAAATTTGCTACGAATGTGGTAAAAACAGTGCTATTGTGCTCACTGTTCAATAAACAACTATTCCTCAGGAGGTTGCAGGATTGATGCAGGTCATCAAGCTTCACGAGAAACCTTAACAAAATGCTAAACAACGCCGAATACATAAACCCGCAGACTAAGAATGAAATCATGGCTAAGACCTCTGCAGATCCAACCAACAGCAGCAACATCATTCACGAAGGCAACCGCTCGTACTTCTCGGTAATTTCTGACGAATCTGCCGATATATCGGGCAAAGAACTTCTGATTCTTACGATATCTAGATGGAAGGGTAGTCTGTGGAAATTTTATTGTTTTCGTAAAGCTTTCTTGATGCAGAAGCAACTGCAGATACGATTCCAAATCGCTTGAACGTTCTGGGTCCACACTTGAAAAAAATTGTTGGTCAAGGTACGATGGAGCATCAACCATATTGCTGGGTATGTTAGCCAATGGTGTTCCGAAAAAGGTTTAGAACTCTTTGCCTTTCAGCCACGTTTGTTCATTGTTCTGCCTACTGCTTCAATCTGACAATTAAGATCCAGATAAGAGTGTCCCTCATTCGTTACACCTGTGATATGATGAGACACACAGTAGTGATTTTTCGCTGAAGCGCCGATCTGTGCGGGAGATTATTCTACCACTACCCAGCTAAACCAGATGGTCTGCAAAAATACCAGAGTAAAAGAGTGTTTAAGGTTCATTTTAGGAAGATCCGTTACGCCTTGGAAGAAATAACTGAAGATGGGACGTGAGGGAGGAGGTCGTCTGCATTTTTGCTCAAAGCGGCTTAGGAAAACACCTATATACGCTACGGCGTTTGTCTACTTTTAAGGTATGGGCTTTTGGAACCGCTGGCGCAATAATTGCAGCTTTCCACAATTGATGTTTCTGATGTAGAGATATTAATTAATGATTTATTGCTCACACTACAGATTCATCGCAATGACGACTCAATCCGGCGAAACATTTGCCTCGAAACTTACGAGGTTTCAGGGAAAGATGCGCTGGACGCACCACATGGCAAGATAAATACCCTGAACCAAACTCCTGCAATGTGTTGTGCTCTTCATATCTTTTATCTTTACTTTACTTGGATGGACTAACGGCTTCGCTGCATGAGCGTTTTCAGAAAACAAAGCTTACGCTAATCTCCTTTCCATCACTCCCACAAACATACCCGAAAATGTGAATGAACCTGCACAACTTTATGAGATACGTTATCTTTCAAATGAAGTAGAACTGTGGAAAGGAGGAATGGATTCAACGAATTGTAGTCAAATCTGGCGAAGGTTCGACTCTTCTAAGTGTTACCCTTGATGTTCACTCTTTACTCGAGGTAATCCAGATGCTTCCTGCAACTACAGTGGAGGCCCAACATTCTTTCATTACAGTGAGACAAGTGAAAACGTGGCTTTGCTCAACAATGAGCTCTAATCGTTTGCCCGAAATTGCAGTGGTGAACATACACACAAAGCGAGTAAATGAAGAAGAATTTATTGAGCTTGTAATAGCCTTATTAGGGGAATAAAAACGCTTCATGAAATAATAGATGATGGTTACTCTGCTGAAGAGCTGTGCTATTCGTACAGAACGATTTGATTAAGTTCGCTCGTGAATTGGGTTAATACACCCTTAATCAACACCGTAAAGTGATTTCATTAAAAACTGGTGAGTTTGGCTGTCTGTTCTACATTTCATTGGTGTGTACAGGACACTTTCCCGATCTATCATACACCCATAAAGTCTTTTAACGTCGGGTAGACAATTCGTGCTCCCCCTTAACGTCGAGTGGACAATTCTCGTTCCCCCTATTTTTTCGGGCTACGCAATTGTGCGTTGACAATGCTTGAAAAAGCCAAATCACACGAAAAGAGCATCATTGCTCAAAATGTGCAGAGTAGAGAAGTGCTTCTTCGTATTGTTGAAGATGTTCAGGTCACAGGCGAAAAGTGTTTCGTACAACCAAGAAGCTTTAACCGAAACCGGAAAAAATGGTTAGATTGTACCACGCAAAAGTCACTGCATATCGGCCGCTATAACACTTGTCGAACGTTGCTTTCGACCCAAAAGCACGAGAAAATATAGAAAAAAGGTGTCGTTTTCTGCATTCCCTGTGTTTTTTGAAAAGTCCTCAAGTTCGGTGTTTTGCTATGTATCGCCTTGTTTTAATGCAAGAAAGTAACTGTGTGGATGTATCAAACTGAAGGTAACTATGGCAACGACATCGATGGCGCCAACGTCAACAATCGACGTCATCAAGGTGACGACAACGCGTCCGACGATTTGCTTGAAGATTCAGATGACGAAAGCCAAGCTTTGCTTAGGAACAATATGGACTTTTAATGACTTAAACATGAGGCCATTGACTCCACCTGAGCGACCTCAACGCACGGACGAGTAAGAACTTGCAGCCATTTGTTTTTTGTCACCTGTTTTCAACATTTTCAGTTTACAGTGAAAACGTGATGATTTGGATACCGAGAACTTTCAGAAGTGGGTTTCAGTTTATACATTCGATATTTCCACGGAACAACCGTGTCATTCCTTCCTTCCGTAACGCTTGAAACCCTTTTGATAACAGTCCGCCACCCTGCATCCCAAAGCAGTTTTTTGTTTCTTCAGAGAATTGGTCTTTTGCGTGGTACAACAGCAGCCAGTGAGGTCACGTACAATGCCGCTGTCAAGCGACGTTAATATGCAGTACACGTTGTTAATACCCAACAGACGACGTTAATATCCAGCAGACGACGTTAATATCCAGCAGACGACGTTAGTATCCAGCAGACGTTGCTTGGCATTCAAAAGCACAGAAACCACAAACAAAAAAATATTTTCAAAAAAAATAAGCGGGCTAGCAACCAAGGCGATGGCTTCAAGCGTCAAGAGATGGCCATTTTTCACTTGATGAATAGAATAGAAGACAGCCAAGCACGTAGAAAGGACTCAGGGTCTGCGCGAAAAACAGATACTGCAAGAACACAACGGACACAAGATATTACTGTGCGCACTGTGGCGTGACCGTGTTTTTTATATTTGCTCCGCACGGAGGAAAATTATGAACAAAATTCAGTGTTTAACGAAAAAATGTCATTGTGCCATTATATTTGTTTCAAACTTCGTTTAAAGCGCGCGAATCGATGCCTCTATGACTACATCGTTGGCGCCTGTGAAACCAAACCCTTTTGCTCCTTCTCGATGCGTCTGTGCTGCCCAGAGTTTGTGGGCAATAAAATTAATTACTGCCGACGCTCTTCGCACCACGCAAAGCTTGCATCTTAGTCCGCAATAGTTGTGACATGAGCATGGCAAGTCAAATCCGAATCAGGCCACAAGTTGCTGCCGGGACATTTCGCATCCTTCACTTTTCTTTTTTAGTAATATGCACAGCAAAACAAGGACTACGATTGTAAGTATACGAGTATACTGTATAATAAAACTTAGTATGAAAGTGAACAAAATAGGAGTCAGTGAAAAGCTTTACAGAAATGTATAGAAGTACTTAACCCGCAGAAAAGTACACGTCAAGTCATTACAGTTCGCTGTCAGAGCAGTTTCGATTCAATTTAGATTTTTTTCGACAATAGGCTGACCCTAGTGAGATCGAGTCTTTCAATTTCCCCATAGAAAAAATTACAACATTAGCCCAAGCCTGTTGCTCTGTTCCTGCACCCACAAGGAAGGTATCAGCCAGAAGATGGTGGTGAATTTATCAGAAGGTGCTTTGCATTCATTTCTTCTTGCTAAAGCAGTGGTCAGGACGCTCACAGCCGAGTTGTTAGGACGGAAGTACCAATTTCAGCTTGATCGATTAAAAACTTCAAAATAGGTGATGGCTATCGTTTCGCCCAAAACCTGGCGATTGGGACTCAGGAAGACCAAAACTTCCACCTGTCCTATTTCAAACGCTTTTCGCTGCCCCAGGAATTGTCTCTACAAAAACAAAATGAATAAGCTAAGATTTGAAAATATCAGNGTAATGCAGTCTCAAAAAATAGTAGTTGTCGCACTTGCATCTTTCGAGTTAGAGGCTCGTCATCTTTTTCCATTCCTTTAAAAGTCGGCTGGAAATTACACTCAAACAATTCTTACTATNTTCTTGCATGGGCGTATTGCATAAATGATGTTTTTGTTGTAAACCACAATTCAGTAAATTTGCCTTGCGGAGAGATGAAAGTTGCCCCAANAGCAAATCTAACCACAGCTTTGAATCACTGCCCTCAGTGATGCATGTTGAAACATTCTGCATTTTTTGCAGAACAATGCAGTGAGTTTGGTGTCAGGAACGGATTTCGTGCGTCATCAGTTAGATCCCTTACCAAAAAAGTCGGAGATGTTTATGCTTTTTTTGTTTTGCAGTTGCTACTTCCATATGCCGTACTCCGAGCAGAAGCCATGCTTTTATCTGACCAGTTACTGGCACGATCACAAAAGACGTTTATACAACGCGAACATCATCCACAAGATTGAAGAGAAACTGGTGAGTTTATTTATGTGAAAAGTTGAAAACGTGTCTAGTAGGAACAATCGAGAAGATCCTGTAGGCGTTATAGGTAACGATAGAGACTGGAATCTAGCGCCAAATGACTGGAAAAATTTTTTTTTCAAATAGCAAAAGTTTTCTGTGTCTGGTTATCCATGAAAATATTGTTGATTTGAGATGGAATGTAAATTTTGCAGAACTTTTCAGAAACCAGACACCTTTTTTTAATAAACGTTCGATTTTAGTCTGTATTTGTCAAAACTCTAAAGATGATTTGAATAAGCCTGAATACTGGGGAAAATATTTTGTGGTCTGAGTTGTTCGTATCAAAATTGGTTTAGAGGTGATCTCGATCAGGCATATCAGAGAAAATACACATTGTGTCTTTGTAGCACTGAGAATGCGTAAGTTATTCTTCGATTATAAAAGTGATTGTTAATTTTTTGATACTTGATTGGAAACCACTGTTCTACAAGATAGATAGCATGTCTCGCTATAATTTTTTTGTTTTTGAAAATATCCAAAACCCTTTTTAGAAATATTAGCAAAAATATTAACTTTGTGCTGTTTGCAAACAATCAAATCCTCAACTCATGTCTATGTTTATTTTTTTGTCTTCCACCTCCATTTGCGATTTCCAGAAGGAATGCCACACGAGACTTCAAACAGTGCGCAGAAGGCAAACGAATGCTTATTTCGAAGGGACTACTTTGCACAAGCAGTATTCGCGTTCAAATGAGGCAACGCTATCCGCGCGCAAAAAATGTTTCGGTCACACACTCAGCCGAGTTTCGATACAGCCATGATGCTCAACAGGGCAAATTTGCGAATTTTTCGTAATTCAGAATAAAACTATTCGTGCGATTTCACCCCCAATTGGCGAGCACCCTCTATTTTGGACGTGCTTGGGAGTTTTTGGAAGTCATTCGCCACGCTCCCGGTTTGTACTGGTTCAATCTCACTCCACGAAATTTCTCACAAAAAATCTCCGACTTGCTTCACAAACCACGAATTTCGAACGTTTTGCAAGGGCAGCTGCTTCACACCATCCCCGTTTATTGCGGTTACGAGGTTAACTGTTTTCGTTTCACACTTCTGAACTGTAACGCAACGAACTAAAATTAATCGCTGCATGAGAAGCTGCGAAAAGCAGCCTTACTCAGAGTCTATGCAGTTCTGCTGTTCCCAAACTGAACTTTTTAGCACATTTGTTTTCCAGGACGAGGGACTTGAGGACGTTCAAGAAATGATCAAAACAGGCCAGGATCGGCCAGACCGTCGTTTAAGGGGCGTTGCAGCGGAGCTCGTAACAGGGTGCGCCATGTTCAACAGGCTTGTCGAAGAGGCGGAAGGGCTGGGAATCGGAAAGACAAGACTGGACCGCGAGCGTCACAAGCTCTGCCTTCGCGAGATTGTGAGTTGTCGAAGACTCGGTCACGCCAACGCGCATCAGCAGTCTTGTCAATCAAATCTTACACACATATGTTGAATCGACTGCAAGCAAAAGACGTGTCGTTTGTGAAATTAATTGTGTTCTGTCCACAATTTTCTTAAAAATTTATTCTTGTGATTTACCTATAAATGCTTTTTGCAGTAGTTTGTTCGTTCAGCACCTTGTTACCTAAGTATTTTGGCAAGAATAAGAACACGAAAACGTTTGTTTGTCTGTTGTAGTTTAATGGGTTAGCTCAGTAACAGTTTTCCGCACTACGCTTTTTCAAGGACACTGTAGGTGAAAGATCATGGTTGGTGGAATTTCTGGTATTTTCAAGCTCCGTATATGTATTAACGCAATTATTCAAACATTCCTTTCTCCTTTTCACGAAAATGTCTCCAACGTTCCGCTGGGCAGAGGTTCTTAAACGTTTTCAGTCGCGCCCCCTTTAGCGTTATTCATGGTTGTTCGCGCCTCACCGAACCTCCAAATCAATCATTAGAAGCAGACCAGCATATATTTGCCATTATCCTGCTTTCGAACAACATGTCTCCGCCATACTCGTCCCCATTGCAAACTATTCACGCCACCCAATTTAAGAACCACTGCGTTAGATGTTTAATGTCACGAGTCCAATCACTTACTTGCAACCTACGTATGTTCTTGTTACAATATTTTTGCTCAGTTGTACATTCTATCAAGTTTATACCGGGCATTAATTGGTCAGACCAAAGTGACATTTTGAAGTAATTTGTGCTGACGGATTGCCAACTAACAACTCAGTATATAAAGTCCAAACCTTCGAAAGTCCAAAACTTCTGTTCAATTCGCGTTGCTTGCTCCACGGTTAGGCGTGATTGTTCCTCAAGCAAGCCTTGATGTAATAAGATTTGACTTATTGTTGTTTTGTCATGATAGATGTTAATATTCTTCCCTACGCTTTACCACTTCGTGGTATACTATCGCTAAACGTCGCGACATGAAATAGTTAAGCGAGTTATCAACAGCCATCAAAACGTAATCTCAAAACTTGTTTCAGCTCTGGCTTACTTGAATGGGATGGACCAGACTTAAATAAATTTTTAAGCACTTGTCACACTTGGCCCTAGGTGCGTGACATCAAAGCATCAATCGTTATGTTGATATTTGTTCAACTGGCGACCCCTAGTGAAACCTTCGTGATGTTAACAAATTCACGAACAAAATTTTCGAGTGAAAGTCGTTTGCATCCAAGCTGGTGTTTGATTGTATCGTTACAATTTCTCAGGACTGGATAAGCAGCGAAGCGAAGAAACTGCAACGTCAGCTGAAGCTGAGCACATATAAAAAAAAGCTGAACAAAATGCGATCGTTGCTTTCCAAGATTAAGTTCCTCTCCGACAATGTATGGATGAGTCTTTCGTTTCTAATTGTTTATTTTTCTTAGCAAATGTAATGTCGTCCGTGATTTCCATTTTTACTGGCGACGTTCAAAGTACTTCGTTTTTGAAGGAATATCAAGGTTTATTTGACATAAGCTTTTGCACAGACGCTTCAACATTTGCATCTTTCAAAATAATGATTAAAGTTTGTTAAGTAATGAGTGTGTCTTTTGATCGGTTTCAGCCGCAACACTCCGTACCAGATGTCTTCATTTGGATGCTGAGCGGCAGAAAGCGCGTGGCTTATGCGCGCGTGTCAAGCAGGGAAATACTTCACTCCGTCTGTCAGGAAGAGTGCGGAAAACACTGCGGAAAAATTCAGACTTTATTCCTACGGGTATTGAAAAACTATTGACGTTGTGCCGAACGTTTCGCAACAAACGAGTGTGTGAAACAACGTTCATGCATGTGAGCGAATGATGTGTTTTCTGTGAACGCCCGGTAATATGCAAAGCCATGCAAAAATTTGAATGGTTTCATCAGGTGTGAAGATAAAACGAAGTCTGTAGATATTTGCTTTACAAAATTCGTGCTTTGACAGCTCCCAGCTAACAAGAGCGTTGGTCCCAGCGGTTGGGCGATTCAGGCCAAACTGGATGTTTACTTCTGGTTTGGGTTGGCCAAGAACAAGCGCGACTTCCTCAAAGGTCTACCGCTGGGTTATCAAGTGGTGCGAGCATCAACCTCTGACCTCTCGCCACCAACGTACCTCACATATTCAGGTAAAATCGATAAAACTTGCACCAAATTTTAAGGTCGTTTTTTATCAAAGACATTTAGTTGTTGTCGAAGACCACCATTGTTTAGGAACGTTTCCGCCTGGAGTCGACAAAACAGCTTGTGCGTAAGCAAGTGATCGTTCTTTTGAAACAGAAACAAGCAACTAAAAATACTTTTAAATAAAAAATTTTCATCGTAATAGTTTTGACAAATCACAGAAAAATATACAATTGAAATATTATTTGCAACTTTTATAAATCCATCCAAATGATTGGCTTGTTTCAGATCGGCAGCAGTTCGAACTTCGTGCTCACATGTATCAGGCACGTTGTCTTCATGCATCGGACAACACCGGGTTGTCCGATCCCTTCGCCAAAGTTATCTTCTCCAAGTACACCGACACCACCCAGGTTGAGCTTGCCTCTTAGCAAATTGGATAATGCGTAAAATGTGAGGCTAAGAACCATGCTCTTCATCCAAGAACTTTGCCATCGAGGAGATTAATAAATTCCGCCAATTTCGTTTCGCCCATCTGTCAATTAGTTTTGAAACAGTTGTTCACTCATACCTCACAGTGAATTGACAACATCTTCGCTTCAGGTGATTAAAGAAACGTTGAACCCCACGTGGGACCAGACCCTGATTATCCCAAGCGTTACCCTGTTCGGCAGAGCCGAGGAGTTGAGGGATGATCCACCCCTCATCATAATCGAACTTTTTGACAAGGACGCAGTGGTATGTTCTCCATGCAATAGTGAAAAAGCTGCCAGATTACTGTGAGAGTGTATATATGTGATCCACGGTAGAGAGTTCGTGTTCTGCAAATACTCAAATCAATTTGTTGGAGCAGAGTGACTGCAACCACAAAGTTTGGTTCTTGCAGGGTAAAAACAAATGCATCGGTAGAACAGTTGCCAAGCCTGTCGTCAAAATGGTCGGCGAGAGGTACGAAGGTCCTAGATTCCCTCCCAAACTTGACTGGTACCAAGTTTACCGAGGCGTGACGAAAGCAGGGGAGATACTCGCCGCGTTTGAGCTGCTTCAGGTAAGATTATGATC